>ERZ869936.1821-NODE-1821-length-13998-cov-5.962849_pt1 | contig 13998 bp, 9 predicted proteins | sample MGYA00520876_ERZ869936 | MGnify/ENA primary metagenome ERZ869936 (study PRJEB32218, sample SAMN09650985) | biofilter metagenome | isolation source: enrty point of leading RO module | place: Saudi Arabia: Thuwal, RO plant located on Red Sea | collected 2016-02-17 ...
AGAACACGATGGGTTGAAAGCTTCGGGTCTTTTTCGAATCGGGGAACGTGTTTTCACCCTATCGAGCTTGGGAAAGCTTGGTCGAGTGCCGCGGGGCTTGTCAACCAGTCCACCGGCCGGAATGCGAGGGAATTTCGTTTGGTAGCGACAGCGTATGCACGATGACCCTCCGTTCAGTCCATCTTCGCGCCGCAGCGGCGGCAGAATTTCGCGTCGGGCAGGTGGCCGTGAACCCCGCACGACGGGCAGGCGTCCGTCCCGATGTCCCCATCCTGGCGGAAGATCTCCGCCGAGACGATCCCCGTCGGCACCGCGATGATCGCGTAGCCGGTGAGTGCCAGCAGCGACGTCAGCAACTGTCCGGTGGGCGTCACCGGCGTAATGTCGCCGAACCCCAGCGTGGTCATGGTCACCACCGCCCAGTAGACGCCGATCGGGATGCTGGTGTAGCCGCTCTGTTCTCCCTCGACGAGATACATCAGGGACCCGGCGATCAGCGCGATGGTCGCGAGGGTGGCGAAGAACACCGTGATCTTGGCCCTGCTGGCATACAGCGCCCGCATCAGCACCGTCGCGCCGCGGATGTGGCGGGTCATCTTCAACACCCGGAACACCCGCAGCAGACGCAGCACCCGGACGACCATCAGCGCCTGTCCGCCGGGAACCAGCAGCCCGATGAAGCTCGGGAGGATCGAAAGCAGGTCGACCAGGCCGTAGAAACTGCGGGCGTAGCGCAGGGCCTCGCGCGAGGTCCACAGCCGGACCGCGTATTCGATGGTGAAGATCGCGGTGAAGACCCACTCGGCGACGTAGAGCCAGCCACCGATCGATCTCCGGATGTGCAACACGCTCTCCAGCATCACCGCGACGATGCTGAGAATGATCACCACCAGAAGGGTCACGTCGAAGCGTCGTCCCGCCGGCGTTTCCGCCTCGAAAATGATCTCCCGCCAGCGTTCCTTCAGGCCGCCTTTCTCCGCCATGCGGGCAGGCTGACAAGGGGTTCCGGACTCCGCAAGTCCCCGGCTCCGGGCAACTCTTTTCAGCTCGCGGTTGCCCGCGCCCGGAACCGCCCCCATTCTGTCAGCCGATGGCCGAAGCTGAATCCAAGGGCCCCGACAAACCCCACCGCCGCTTCTGGAAGAAGAAGCGCTGGTGGCTGCTCGCCGTGCTGCTCGGCGGCCTCGTCTGGCTCGACGGACCAGGCTGGAAGTGGATCGCCCGCCTCGCGGCTGACCATTACCTCCCCGACCTCGGCTACGAGGCCGACTTCGACCTCGAGGGAAGACTGAGCTCTGGAAGGATCGGACTGTCCGGAGTCCGGCTCAGCAGCGACACCACGATCCAGGTCGCCGGCCTGGAACAGCTCGAACTCCGCTACCTCCTCAGCCGGGTCGTCCGCGGGGAGGTCGAGTCGGTCGAACTCGACGGGCTGCATGTCGAAGTCGATCTCGCCGCCTCTCCCCCATCGCCGGAGGAGGAGAAGGATGAACCCTCGGAGCCCGCCGACCCTGTGGAACTGCTCGGCAGCATCCGGCAACGACTGGTCCCGATGAATCTCCAGCTTCGCGACCTCAGCGCGGTGATCCGCCGCGGCGACGAACTGGTCTATTCGATCGAACCCACCACGATCCGACACGAGCCCGGCGACGACACCTTCGAACTCGACCTCGGCGCGATGCGCCTGCCGGGGGGGCGTGAACTGTCCGCCCAGACGACAACCATCGACTGGAGCCCCGACCGGCTTCTGCTCGACCGGCTGAAGCTGCTGGAAGAGGCCTCGATCGTGTCTCTCGAAGCGGAGATCGGCGAACCGTTCCGCTTCCGCACCGACCTGCTTGTCGCGGACAGCCGGTTCGAGGCCGAAACGGATCTCGACGAAGCAGCCCTGCGACTCTCCGAAGGGAACCTCACCGCGGATGAAATCGCGCGGGTCGCCGGCATCGAACTCCCGCTCAAGGCGACCATCCGCACGCTGGACATCCGGGCTGACGAAGTCGGCGGCGGGCTCGAAACCATTACCGGCGACGTGAAGCTCGGTCTCGCCGGTGTCGATTTCGACGGATGGACCGCCGACGAGCTGACCCTGCAGGCCGCACTTCGCGAGGAAGCCAGCGCCACGCTCGAGGGGATCGCGCTCGGGTCGCCGGTCACGCTCACGGCCGGGGCGCAACTCGACCGCGCGAATGCGCTGCTGCCGACCCGCGCGACCGCCACGCTCGACTCGCCACGGCTCCAGCCGGCGCTCACCTATCTGCGGGACCGCTTCAAGCCCGACGCCGACGCCCCCCCGCCGCCCGACGCCACGCTCAAGCTCACCGCCGAGTCCGATTTCACCGACGGCATCCCCGACGACGCCCGCGCCACGCTGGACCTGGCGTCCGGCGATGCCGCTCCGCCGCTTTCACTGAAGGCGGGATGGAAGGACGAGACGGTTGTCATCGAAGCGCTCACCGCTCCCGGCCTGCGCGTGGAGGGCGACTTCGCGACCGGGAGCCTGACCTATCGCGGCGATGCCCGGCTCGAGGATTTCTTGCCCGCATCCCTCGCGCCGTGGGCCGCGCCATGGGGTGTCGCGATTCCCGAAGGCATCACCGCCAGCCTGAGCTGGACTGGCGAAGGCAATCTGCAAGAGACGGAACACGAGGGACAGCTTGAGGTCCGGGAAGTGGTGTGGGTTCGCGACGAGGAAACCGGACCGATCAAGGCCTTCGCCAACGGCAGCTACGACTGGCCGGGATCGGTCGTCCTCGACTCGCTGAACGTCCAGCACGACGCGCAGAAGATCGAGTCGCGCCTCGAACTCGCCGACCAGGTTCTTTCGCTCGAAAAGCTCCACTGGAGCGACGGCGACGACGTGCTCGCCGAGGGTTCCGGAAAAATCCCGGTGCCCGAGGATCCCGCGGACTGGAAGGCGCTCCTCCGGGAAACCCGACCCATCCATCTCGACCTCAAGACACCCGAGCTTCCCCTCTCGAAACTGCATCCCTTCCTGCCCGCCGACGTGCGCTTTGCGGATGCGAGCCGCGCCCGGCTCGAGGTCGATATCGACGGCACCCCGGCCGCCCCGGAACTCGTCGCCAAGCTGCGCGCGAAGTCGCTCGGCCTCGTTTCCCAACCCGACATCCCGCTTGCCAACCTCGAACTCGACGCCGTCGGCAGGAACCAGACGCTGAAGGTCGATGGCGACGTTCTAACCGAAGCCTACCCGCCCGCGAAGATCAGCCTCGTGACCAACTGGGATCCCGACCAGTGGGCCGAGGATCCCGAAACCGTGAAAGCGGCGAAGCTCGACGCCGGAGTGTCGATCACGGACCTCAATCTCGCCACGCTGGCCAGCTTCGTCCCCGATGCCCGCATCCTGGAAGGTTCGCTGAACGCCGAGGTCCGCGTCGGCGGCACGGTCGGCGAGCCGGAACCGCGGGCCGAGGTCAGGCTCGAGGGCGGCACGCTGCGGATGCAGAACCCCGACCTCCCGCGGATCAGCCGCGGCACGGTGAGGGTCTCGGCCACCGACAAGCAGGTCACCATCGAAACCATCGCCGCCGAGATCTCGGCCGGAACGCTCGAGATCACCGGCACGGTGGCGCTCGATGGATGGAAGCCCTCGACGCTCGACATCCGGCTCGACGGCGACTCGCTGCCCGCCGTGCGCAATGAGTCGATGATCGTCCGGCTCGACGCCGACCTCTCCCTTGCCGGCCCGTGGGAGACCGCCCGTCTTTCCGGCGACGTCGGCGTCGTCGACAGCCTGTTCTTCAAGGACATCGAACTGCTGCCGATCGGCGAGCCCCTCACCACCGTCGCCGAGCCGAGCCTGCCGGCCGTCGATGCCCCGCCGCCCGGCGAGCTGACCGCGAAGATCCCCGAGCCGTTCGTCAACTGGGGCCTCGACCTGGACCTCAAGACCAGGCCGGAAGCGCCCTTCCTCATCCGCGGCAATCTCGCGAAGGGCGAGGTCTACCTCGACGCCCGGGTCCGCGGCACGGTCGGAAATCCGCGCCCCAGCGGTGAGGCGAAGCTCCGCGAGATCGTCGCCCAGCTCCCCTTCAGCACCCTCGAGATCAAGTCAGGCGCGGTGAAGCTCCGGCCCGACCACCCCTTCGATCCGGTGCTCGACTTCCGCGGCACATCCCGCATCCGGCCCTACGACGTCACCATCTACGTCTACGGCCCGGTTTCCAATCCGAAGATCCAGCCGACCTCGAGCCCCCCCCTGCCGGAAACCGAGATCATGACCCTCATCGCCACCGGCACCACCACCGAGGGGCTCGCCGATCCGAACGCCGCGACCGCGCGGGCGACCCAGTTGCTCATCGAGGAGGCGCGCCGCGGACGAATCGGTGCGGTGCGGGCGCTGCAGCCGGTCTTCCGCGTGCTCGACAAGCTCGAGTTCCAGGTCGGCGAGGCCGATCCCTACACCAGCAAGAAGTTCAACTCGGTGAGCTTCGACCTCGACGAGAACTGGGTGCTCACCGCCGGCATCAGCGAGGAGGGCAACACCCGCACCAAGGTCACCTACCTGTTCCGCTTCCGCTGATGAGAATCCTCCCCTCCATGACGGCGGTTCTCGTGGGAACCATGCTCGCCGCCGGGGCGAAAACCGAGATCCGCATCGAGGGCACCCGCTCGATTTCCGAGCAGGAACTCCTCACGGCCATGGGTGGACGGCTCGATCACATCCGCCGCCTGCCGGCCACCCGCCCGCGCGCCGCCGACGCCGCCTTCCTTGTCGAATCCATCTTCGAGAATGCCGGGTTCAACCAGGTCACGGTCTACTGGAAGATCCTCGGACCGAACTCGATCCGCCTCCGCGTCGATGAGGGCAAGCGCGACCTCCTCGGCGAGGTCGTCGTCGAGAACATGCCCAACCCGAAACTCAACAAGACCCTCGTCGAGCTGTTCAAGCTCGGCCCGAAGAAGGCCGCGCGCGGGCTCAACGAACTTCCGGTGGAAGCGCAGGCCGTCGAAAGGGGGATGAACCTAATGACAGCCCAGATGCAGAGCCTCGGATTCCACGACGCCGAGGTCCTGCTGAAGGAACGCCGCGACAACCCGGAAACCGGCAAGGTCGATTTCGTCTTCCGGGTCCAACCCGGCAGCGCCTCGACCATCGCCCGCCCCGAGATCGAGGGCGAGAGTGTCGCCGGTCTGCGCCAGCGGCTCGAGCCCCTGGTCGGACAGGTCGCGACGACCGAAAACCTCAACGCCGTCCGCGCGCGCGTCGTCGAGGCCTACGAGGAGTCCGGCTTCATCCGCGCCAAGGTACGGATGACCATCCGCCGCGAGGGACTGCGCATGACCCCCGTCTTCACCGTCGAGCGCGGCCAGCGCTTCAAGCTCCGCAACATCCACGTCACGGGACTGGAGAAAACCGATCCTGGCAGGATCAAGACCCGCCTCGACGACCTCAAGGGCACCTACCTGAACGCCGGCGAGTCCTCGAAACGGATCCGCCAGATGATCGCCACCGGCGCCTTCTCGACGGTGCAGACCGAGGTCACCCCGGTCGCGGGCGAGGTGGTGGACGTCACGCTCCATCTCACCGAGGCCGACGCCCGCGGGCTGTCCGCCACCCTCGGCTTCGATTCCTTCGAGGGCGTCATCGTGGGAGGCGGCTACTACGACCGCAATTTCCTCGGGCAGGTGCGCAACTTCACCGCGGGCTTCGAGTTCACCCAGCGCTCGCTGCTCGGCGAGGTCTCGCTGGCCGACCCCTGGCTCGGCGGCACCGACATCGCCGGAAAGCTGCGGCTGTTCTCCGTGTCGCGCGACCAGGAAGGCTACGACGTCTGGCGCTGGGGCCTCAACGCCACCGCCGTCTGGCCCGTCACCGAGCACTACAGCATCGAGGCCCTGGTCGGCTGGGACTACGTCACCACCGACCCCGACGGCCTGCCGCCCGCCGCCCTCGGCGCGCCGAACTACCAGAACCCACGCCTGGTCGTGACCCAGACGCTCGACTATCGCGACAGCGCCGTGCTCCCCACCGAAGGCTGGCACCTTGAGATGCCGCTCGAACTGGGCGCCACGCTCGGCGGCGGCGCCGACAACGTTTACTTCAAGGCCGGCATCGGCGGCTCCTGGCATTACCCGATCGATGAAAAGTCCCAGCTTTCCTTCGGTGCCCGCGGCGGCGTGCTGATCCCCGGCGACAGCGGCACGCCGCTGCCGATCGATGTCCGCTACTTCAATGGCGGCGCGCGCAGCGTGCGCAGCTTCCGCGAGCGCGAACTCGGGCCGTGGTCGCGCACCGGCTACCCCGTCGGCGGCCAGGCCTACTGGGTCGCCAACGCCGAATACATCCGCTCGATCGCCGGCCCGCTGAACGCCGTCGCCTTCCTCGACGCCGGCGGGCTTTCGAGAGACTGGGAGGACCTCGGCATGAACGACCCCGAGGTCGCCGCCGGACTCGGCCTGCGCCTCGACCTTCCCATCGGCCCGGTGCGCCTCGAATACGGCCACAATCTCACCCGCGACGGCCGCGACCCGAGTGGAAGCTGGCATTTCGCGATCGGCACCGCATTCTGAGCCCGCCCCATGAACCGCATCATCCCGACCTGCGAGACCGCCGTCTCCGCCGTGCCCGAGTGGCACCGCGCCCTGTTCAAGGATTGCGAGGAGCGCGTGACCTCCGCCGAAGGCTGGTCGCCCGGCGCCCTCAACCTCGCCCAGGGCGTCGCCAGCAAGGTCCACGAACAACTCATCCACAATCCCGTCAGCCGTCTGCTCATCGACCTCGCCTGCGCGCCCGACGACCCCGCGCGCTGGAGCGACCGTGCCATGACCCTCACCGAGGAACAACGGCGCAAACTCGACGAACGCGAGCAGAAGAACTTCCTCGAAGCGCTCGACAAGCGCGTCGCCACCTCGCTCCGTCAGAACGAACAGCCGGTGCATGTCTCCTTCGACACCCGCCCCGACCTCGGCGGCGCCTCGATCGTGATCGAGTGCGATCCGCGGCTCTCCGGGGAATCCGATTTCGCGCGGCGGCTCGAAAGCACCCTCCGGACGCGCCTGCCGGAGGCGGCCATGCGGCTCGACGCCTCACCGACCCGCGGCCTCGCCGCCTGGCTTCGCGAAACGCACCCGCAGGCCTTTTCCCTCAAGCTGATCGCGATCCAGACCAGCTTCCTCGAAGGGCTCCCCCTGCCGTGGGCCTCGCTCAAGAAGGCGGTGATCGAGTCCCTCGCCTCGCTGCGCTGAGCCCGCTCAGCGCCCGAGCATCGCGCGGGTGTCCTCGACATTCAGCGCGCGCTGGTCCCGCAGGTCCCTGATTTCCGGCTGCTGGTAGACCGAGCGCCGGAAGTCGGTCTCCGCGTCCGACGGTCTGGATAGCGATGCCCGCGACATCTCCCGCGCCTGCGGCTTGTCCACCGCGGACGGGTTCATGGCCATGCCGTCCTCCCGGCTTGCCCGGCCGCCGTCCCGCGCGTTCATCGTCCCCTCGCGGGCGCTCTGGAGAAACCGGTCCCCGTTCGTGTCGCCACCGTAAACCTTGCTGGTGTAGTCCTTGCGACCCCAGAAGGAACGCTTCTCGTAGCGGCCCAGGTCGCCCTGGTAGGCCTGTGCGCCGTAGCCCTTGTCGAACTGCCCGTTCACCATCGAGTTCTCCCGCGCCCCCTTGCGCTGCCCTCCCTGGTCGTACATCGGGTTGGTCGCGCCGTAGCGGTCGATGATCTTCTGCGAGTCGTCGTTGAAGAGGTCTCCGCTCTTCATCTGGAAACCCTCCTGCGGCGCCGCCTCGGCCGTCGCCTCCGCGTCGCCGCCCGTCCCGCAGGACGCAAGCAGCCCCGCGGCCCCGAGGGCCATGACGAGCGGACCAAGAACTCTCACTGGCCGCGGACTGTGCCAGACTCCCCACGGCCCCACAATTCTAACTTCAGCGCGGGTCACCGGCCGCTCAAGCCGCCGTCATTTGCCATTTGTCATTTCCGGTCTGTCCGCCTAGACCGCGCGCGTGACGCCGGAAGCCCAACTCGAATCGCTTGTCGCCGGGACCGCCAAGGTGCTTTCCGAGAAGGAGCTGCTCGAGCGACTCCAGCTCGGCCGACCCCTGCGGGTGAAGCTTGGCCTGGATCCGACCTCGCCGGACATCCACCTCGGCCACACCGTGGCGCTGGAGAAACTCCGGCAGTTCCAGAGCTTCGGGCACCAGGTCGTCCTCATCATCGGGGATTTCACCGCGACCATCGGCGATCCCTCCGGCCGCTCGGCGACCCGCCCTCCACTCAGCCGCGACGAGGTGCTCGCCCACGCGAGGACCTATACCGACCAGGCTTTCAAGATCCTCGACAAGGACCGGACCGAGGTCGTGTACAACGGCGACTGGTTCCGCAAGATGACCTATGAGGACGTGCTGCGACTCAACGCCCGGGTCACGATGCAGCCGATGCTCCAGCGCGAGGATTTCCGCAACCGCATCGACAAGGGCCAGGAGGTCCGCCTGCACGAGATCCAGTATCCCATCGTCCAGGGATGGGACTCGGTCGAGGTCCGGGCCGATGTCGAACTCGGCGGCACGGACCAGCTCTTCAACCTGCTCGTCGGCCGCGACCTCCAGAAGGAGGAGGGACAGCCGCAGCAGGTCGTCATGACGATGCCCCTGCTCGAAGGCCTGGATGGCGTGCGCAAGATGTCGAAGTCCTACGACAACTACGTCGGCGTGAACGACGAGCCGCAGGAGATGTTCGGCAAGCTGATGAGCATCTCCGACGAGTTGATGGCGCGCTACCACCTGCTGCTGCTCGGCGAGGCGATGCCGGAAGGGGGGCACCCGATGGAAGCCAAGAAGTCGCTCGCCGAGAAGCTGACCGCCCGCTACCACGGCGAAGAAGCCGGCAAGGCGGCCCGCGCCGACTGGGACACGCGCTTCTCCAGGAAGGACCTCGCCGCCTCGGAGCTACCCGAACTCCCCTGCCCCGGCGAAACGACCGTCCTCGAACTCGCGGCACTTGCCTTCGAGACCGGCTTTCAGCTCAAAAAGTCGAATGGCGAGCTGCGCAAGCAGTTCATCGTTCCCGGAGCGGTGCAACTCAACGGCGACAAGCTCGTCGATCCCGCAGCCACCGTCACCCCGCGGGCGGGCGACATCCTCAAGCTCTCCAAGAAGCACGCGGTTCGTTTTTCCTGAGCTTTCGATGGTCCCGAAGGGACGACACATGATCAGCCGGGCGCTTCATCGCCCGGAATCGGGAAGACAAGTCCCCCCCTTCGGAAACCGACGGAACATCGGAGAGCACCCCGTAGAACCTGTCGTCGGTTTCCGACGAGGGCAATCGCGCGGTGACCACCGGGGACTCGAAGTCCCCGGCTATGAATGCCCCGTCCCTTCGGGACGCCCGTCCGTGCGGCTTAAAGAAGGGCCATTCGGGCTAGCCACATCCACTGGCACGCCACTCTCCGCTACATCCCCGTCGAAACCCGGAAGTTCCGGTATCGTGCCAAGCGGGTGAACATGTGGCGCAACCCGATTCGGCCCTCGGTGATCACCGGCAGCTTCGCGTTGCGCAGGTGGCAGTAGCGGACCTCGTCCGGATTCTCGATCCGCAGCAGGAGATCGCGATCCCGCTTGATCACCGTGATGTGGTGCTTCACCCCGGTCTCGAAGAGCGTCTCGAAGCGGTAGTCGGGTTTCAGTTCCGTTCCCTTCAGACCTGACCGATGCGGCATGTAGCGGCGACCGCGGATGTACGAGGTGGACTCCTTCCCGGAGTTTTCGAAGGCGGCGTAGCTCACGTGATAGGTATTCATGTGGTCGTAGTAGGTCCGCATAGCCGGAACCTCGCGGCGCTCGTTCCAAGTCGAAATGTCCGTACCGAAACCATCCCGCCCGCTTCCCGTCGCCTGGATGTAGAGGATGGTCACGCAGCGCCGCTCTTCGTCGAGGCGGGTGTAGTCATACTCGATCTTGAGGTCCCCCTCGAAGCTCTCCTTGGTCCACAACACCATGTGGTGCGCGTCGTTCTTGAACTCGGGACCGGCGGTCAGGGTCATACCCTCCGGACCGTTGGTCACCGTGCCCACCTCGCCGTCGAGGAACCACTGCTGATTCCAGTCGCCCGTGCATTCATCGGCAAACACCTCCTGCCACGAGCGTTCATTGGCATTCTCGAAGGACTCCCGCTCCGCCTCGTCTTTCGCCGAGTCGGCGCGCGCCGGCGAGACTCCCATCGCCAGCACCAGGGAGAGCGCGGTGATCGATGAGTTCCCTTTCATTTCGTGAAATCGAGCACCTTCTTCCGCTCGCCCTTGCGAATGGTCACCACACCATCGTCGTAGTCGGCGTTGAGGAACGGGCTCTCAAGCACCTTCGTGGGCGTGTAATCGACCGGCTTGCCGTTGATGGTCGGCGTCTGCTTCTGGTTGGTGTCGAAGGTCAGGCGGTCGCCGTAAATGGTTTCGATCCCCAACACGCCGCCCTTCATCCTCGGCTCGTGGGCCTTCACCCTCGCCTTGAAGTCGTCGAAACCGTCCACCTCCCGCTTGGCCATCACCTCGAGCACGACCGGCGCGAAGTCGTCCTTCGGAAGAATCACCCGGCCGGGCGGAGCCACCCGCGTCGGTCCCTCGATCGACGGATTCGAGACCTCCTTCTCGGTGAGTTCGAAATCACTTCCGACCACGCGGATCGCGGCGTAGGCGCCTTCCGTCTCGACAAAAACGATGTCTCCGTCCCGCACCGGATCCTGCATCCCCTTGGCGGGCATCCAGACGATCATCGCACCGCCCGCCTTGTGGCCTCTCAGTTTCTGGGTGATCAGGCTGCCCTTGCTCTGGACCGACCATTGACCGTTGAGTACGTCGCGCGCTTTTCCGGCCGGACGGACGACCGGGACGATCCGGGCCTGGGGATTGTCCCCGAAGATCACCCCCTGCCAGCGGCCCTGCGCGCTGATGTGGATCCAGTCCTCAAGCGGCCTGGCCTCGGTCATCAGGGATCCGATGGTGAACGCCGGGTCGCAGTAGCTGTATCGCACGATCCCTCCGCCGTCGGTCCGGAACCGGTTGGGCACCATGCGGTCCGACATCACAGCCTCCCCGACCCCCTGCTTCCCGAGCCCCTGCGCCCGCTGGCGGACGACATGGGGACCATCCTCCCGCGCGGTATGGGCGATCTCCGCCACCACCTCCGGCGGCTGGTAGTCGCTGAGCAGGGCGTTGATCTCACCCAGAATCGTCGAGGGCTTCTCTCCGATCCCGAAATAGAACCACCCCAGGGCGGGAATGCCGTGCGTGCTGTGCCGGAAGCCGTTCACTCCGCGGATCCGCGTCTTCCCTCCTCCCTCGACTCCATGGAGCTGCTCCTGCGCCCAGTAGGCCCAGTACAGATCCAGAAACATCTCCGCCGAGCGCCGCACCTCCGACTCGCCGAAGTCACGGAAATTGTAGAATCCCTTCAACCACACCGAATTGTATCCGGGACACATGATCTCGATGGCGACCCCCTTCTTCGCCCGCTCACGGCAATAGACGACGATGTAGTCGTTCCACGCCTGGTAGTGCTCCTCGAGGCTCGCTCCACCATCGACCGTCCGGTCGCGGTATTCGGGCCGGTCCTTGGCGAGCTTGGCGAAGTGCCACTGCGTGGTGAAATCCATCGCATGATGGTTCTCCGTGCTGTGGAAATCCCAGGTCCGGGTCTCGGCGTGATCGGGCTTGTTGTGCTTCGAACTCTCCTCGACGTAGATCCAGATCGGCTTCAGGCAGATCTCCACCGTTTCCTCGGTCAGCCGTCCGGGATGGGCGGATCCGTTCGGCCCATACATGTCGATCAGCCGCATCACGATGTCCGCGTGCCAGTGGAAGCTGTCGCGGTCGATGATGTCCTTGGGATGGTCGAGGTAGTGGCGGGCATTCTCGACCAGCGCGGCATTCGCCTCGTCGAGCATCTCGTCGAGGTGGAAGCACCGCGCGGCGAAGCCGACGATCGAATACGAGTAGGCCCGGGTGTAGTTGCCACGACCGGGACGCAGAGGAGGCTGCTTGGCCGCCCGCTTGAGCGCCTCGCCGGACTGGGCCTCGAAGCAGGCTTCGACCCGTCGCTCGAATCCGGCCGTCACCTCTTCCCCGGCAGAATTCCCGGCAAGCACGACGAAGGGCATCGAGAAGGCGAGGAACCCCTGAATCAGCAGACGAAACCGCGGCACGAAGCTGATCTACTCCCAGCGTGCCCCGGAGCTTACAGGCTCGATGGGCTTCGCCTGATCGAATACTCACTACATGACCGGCAAAACGGAGGCCGGGATCGCGCTGCTCCCCCTTCGAGCGCGATCCCGGCAGTCCGTTTGATGGCCGATCAGCGGGGGCGGACCCCCGCTTGAACACTACATGGCCGATGATGTCCTGGAAAAACCCGGCGCCCGGTCCGTCCCCCCGAACGGACCGGTTGCCGATGCGCAACCTTTCGGAATGTCGGCTCGTGGAGTCAGCCCCCCGACGGACTCCTGAGCCGGTTCCCCCATTCCCGGGATTGCGGTGATGAAAGCTTTGATGACTTCCCCATCGGCCTCGGGGCCGATGAGAAAGGCGAACCCGCCCCACCCGGAACCGCCTTGTCGGCGATGCGTTCCCCCCAGATCGTTACCACCTTGGGGCAGCTCTCGAAGTGGGGCGGGGTTCGTCATCAATGACTCCAATCGCCATTACCAAACCCGATTTCCAAATTTTCCTAAATTTCTTTTCAGCCAGACTATCCCATTCCCCATTCCATCCTGCTTCCTTGACCAGAAGTCTTGGTAAACCAAAGCCTCCGGCGCCTTGGCAGGACCGGGGAAAAGATCGAGATTCCTCCCGTGAGTTCTCTACCCGACGGGTCCGTCCGTCCAAAAACCCGATCCTCCTGGCCCGCCGCGCTGCTGCTCGCCGGGATCGGCTCCCTGCCGCTTGTGGGGTGGGTTGGTGGCCGCCACTGGCTCCCGAACCTCCTCAACCACTTCCAGGCCCAATATTTCGTCATCCTGGTGGTCTGCTGCACCCTGCTGCTGATCCGTCGCCGGTTCCGCCCCGCCCTGCTGGCAGCGTGTCTTCTGACCATCCCGGGCCTGCGGCTCGCTCCGCTGTGGATCCCGCCCGCTCCGTCCGGCGACGACGCACCTCTCAAGATCGCCACCTTCAACGTGCTCGGCAGCAACGAGCGCCACGCCGAAACCGTCGCCTGGCTCCGCCGGGAGCAACCCGACTTCGTCTACCTCTGCGAAACGACCGAGGAATGGACCCATGCCCTGGACGCGCTGGACGTTTCCCTGCCGCATGCCATCAATCATCCGCTCGATGGGAGCTTCGGCTTCGTGTTCCGGTCCCGCTTCCCGGTGCGGGAGAAGGAGATCACCCTTCACGGGGCGCTCGGGCTTCCGCTGCTGAATGTCGTCCTGGAATCCCCCGGCGGTCCGGTCCGCGTTCTCGGTGCCCACCCGGTGCCGCCGGTTTCCCGCTTCTGGGCCGGCGAACACGCGGTCTACCTCGATGCCGTCGCGCGCACCGCGGAAGGTTCCGAACTGCCCACCGTCATCCTCGGCGACCTCAACTCCACACCCTGGTGCCACCGGCTGCGGCCGATCTTCGACGCCGGGTTCCGCGACTCGGCCCGTGGCCGCGGCTGGTCGGCGACCTGGTCCCGGAACAATCCGCTCATCGCGCTGCCGATCGACCACATCCTCAGCCGCGGCGTCGGCCCCTGCATGTCCCGCCAGCTCGGGCCCGACCTCGGATCGGACCACCGCCCGGTCGTCGCCGGGTTTACTTTCAAACCTTGAGCCCCGCCTCCCGGGCCAGCGTCGCCTGACGCTCATCGAAGGTGAGGAAACGCCCTGCCTCCAGTTGGCAGGCGCAGGCGACGTGCAGGATATCCATCGTGCGACAGCCGAGTTCCGGAGTTCGAGCCGACAACTCCCGAAACTTCCGCCGCAACTCCGGGCGGGAAATCTCCGGGAAGAAATAGAGCCCTGCCGAAGTCTTCCACTTGTACAGCGTCAGGGTTTGGGGTGTGGCGGTCCCGGA
>ERZ869936.1822-NODE-1822-length-13932-cov-5.604598_pt1 | contig 13932 bp, 11 predicted proteins | sample MGYA00520876_ERZ869936 | MGnify/ENA primary metagenome ERZ869936 (study PRJEB32218, sample SAMN09650985) | biofilter metagenome | isolation source: enrty point of leading RO module | place: Saudi Arabia: Thuwal, RO plant located on Red Sea | collected 2016-02-17 ...
CGCGCGCGCGCAGCGGCTGGCGACCGAGGCGCTCAGATGGGCCCAGAGTTCGGATCGCCTCCTGGGTCCGCATCTAAGGAATCGGCCCGAAGACGCGGCGATGAACGCGCTTCGCCTGGCACTCTACGAGATCAACGTCGAAGGCGCCGCGCCGCACGGTCCGGTCAACGCGGCCGTCTCCATCGCGCCCAAATCCAAGGCCAAACTGGTCAACGCCGTCCTGCGGAACGTGCTTCGGCGCGGCACGAACTGGGCCGATCTTCCCCTCCCGACCCTGCCGAAATGGCTGCGCAAGCGCCTGGTGGCAGCCTGGGGCAAGGACGCGGTGCAGGCCATCGAAGCGGTCCACGCCGCGCCCGCGCCACTGGACCTGACGCTGAAGGGCACGGCGGACGACTGGCCCGAGAGGCTGAACGCGACGCTCCTGCCGACCGGCAGCCTGCGCCTTGCGTCCAACGTCCAGGTCTCCGGCCTGCCGGGCTATGCCGAGGGCGCGTGGTGGGTGCAGGACGCCGCGGCGGCGATCCCCGCGCGCCTGCTCGAGGCGCGGCCCGGCGAACGTGTGCTGGACCTGTGCGCCGCACCCGGCGGCAAGACGATGCAACTGGCCGCGGCGGGCGCCGATGTCACCGCGCTCGACATCTCGCCCAACCGTATGGCGCGCGTTGCCGAGAACCTGGACAGGACCGGGCTTCGGGCCGAAACGATCACCGCCGACGCCATGCTCTGGGAACCCCGACACCGCTTCGACGCCATCCTGCTCGACGCGCCATGCTCGGCCACCGGCACGATACGGCGGCACCCCGATCTGGTCCACGCCAAGACCGATGCCATCCTCCCGGACCTGATCCGGTTGCAGGCCGCCCTTATCGACCGCGCCGTGTCCTGGCTCAAGCCCGGCGGCCGGATGGTGTTCTGCACCTGCTCGCTTCTGCCTGACGAGGGCGAGGCGCAACTGGCCGCGGCGCTTGACCGCCACCCCGATCTGGCCGTTCTGCCCGTGGGCGCTCCCGGCCTCGATCCACGATGGCTCGGCCCCGATGGCGGCCTGCGGATCCGCCCCGATCACTGGGCCGACACCGGCGGCATCGACGGTTTTTTCATCGCCCTCGTGTCGAAATCCGCCTGACCGGCATTTTGCGATGACAGGCCCGGACGGCTTGGGTATGATTCCGGCCAACAGGCCCGAACGAATGGGCGGCAGAGGCAGGACGACCCCGTTGTCCAACGATGAGAGCTGGTCGGCGCGCAAGAGGCGCTGGATGAACGGTTTGCACGCGCGGGCGGCGTCGCTTTCGCGCCCGGCCACCGCGTTCACGACCACGCCCGAGCCGCGCACCATCGGGACCTTCGCGCGCGGGCGGCAGATCACCGGCGGCAACTTCCTGTTCGCGGGCTACCTCGTCCAGGCCCCCGGCACCGTCATCTGGGACCTGCCGATGCCGGACGAGGCGTTCGAGGCCGAATTGCACGGCTTCACCTGGCTCGACGATCTGGCCGCCGTCGGCGACATTCACGCGACCCGCCGCGCGCAGGACTGGACCCATGACTGGGTGCGCCGATTCGGAGGAGGCGCGGGGCCCGGCTGGACGCCCGACCTGACCGGCCGCCGCCTGATCCGCTGGATCAACCACGCCATCCTTCTTCTGAACGGCCAGGAACGCGCGACCAGCGCGGCCTATTTCCGCTCGCTCGCCAGCCAGACGATCTTTCTCAGCCGACGCTGGAAAACCGCCTCGCACGGTCTGCCCCGGTTCGAGGCGCTGACGGGTCTGATCTATGCCGGTCTTGCGCTCGACGGCATGGACCGGCACGTGGGCCAGGCGATGCGCGCGCTCGATGCGGAATGCACGCGCGAAATCGACGCCTCGGGCGGGCTGATCACGCGCAACCCCGAAGAATTGCTCGACGTGTTCACGCTTCTCAACTGGGCCGCCGCCGCGCTGCAAGAGGCCGGGCGGATGCCCGGTCCGTCGCTCCTCTCCTCGATCGCGGCCATCGCTCCGGTTCTCCGGGCGCTGCGCCATTCCGACGGCGGACTTGCCCGGTTCCACGGCGGCGGGCGCGGCATGGAAGGACAGCTGGATCGCGCGCTGGCCACCTCGGGCATCAAGGCCACCGCACATAACGGGCTGGCGATGGGCTTTGCCCGCATCTCTCACGGACGCACCAGCGTCATCGTCGATGCCGCGGCGCCGCCGCCGGTCGATGCCTCGGCCAACGCCCACGCTTCGACCCTGGCGATGGAAGTTACCTCGGGCCGGCGCCCGCTGATCGTCAACTGCGGCTCCGGCGCGACCTTCGGACAGAACTGGCGCAGGGCAGGGCGGGCAACTCCAAGCCACTCGACCCTCGGGATCGAGGGATATTCCTCGTCGCGGCTGGGCGAGGCGCGGGGCGGCAGGCGGGCCGAGTTGCTGGTCGATGCGCCCACCGATGTGCGCTTCGAACGGGTCGAGGTCGAGGGCGGTACACGGCTCGTCGTGGGTCACAACGGATATATCGCCAGCCACGGCCTGACCCATGTCCGCACCGTGCACCTTGTCTTCGACGGCCGGTCGCTGCGGGGCGAGGATGCGCTGATCGCGATGTCGGCGACGAACCGTCGATCCTTCGATCTCGCCTTCGACAAGTCCCGGCTCAAGGGCATCGCCTTCACCGTCCGGTTCCACCTGCACCCCGAAGTCGATCCGCGGCTTGACATGAACGGCAACGCGGTGTCGCTGGCGCTGAAAAGCGGCGAGATCTGGATCTTCCGTGCCTCGAACAGCGCCACGCTGGCCCTGGAAAGTAGCGTCTACCTGGAGAAATCCCGCCTCAGCCCGCGTGCGACCAAACAGATCGTTCTCTCCGGGCGCGCCATGGAGTATGCCACCCGCGTCAGCTGGTCCCTGTCCAAGGCGCAAGAGACGCCGACGGCTATTCGCGACTTCGCGATGGACGACCTGCTGGCACAGGAGTGAGACAGCAGGACCAGACCCAGACATGACAGATACCCAGCCGGTGCGCCGCGCCCTTCTTTCCGTTTCCGACAAGACCGGACTGGTCGATTTCGCCACCGCACTCGCCGGACGCGGCATCGAACTGGTCTCGACGGGCGGCACGGCGCGCAGCCTGCGCGAGGCGGGTCTCGAGGTGCGCGATGTGGCTGACCTGACGGGCTTTCCCGAAATGATGGACGGTCGGGTCAAGACGCTGCACCCGATGGTGCATGGCGGACTGTTGGCGCTGCGCGACGATACGGACCACACGGCCGCGATGCAGGAGCACGGCATCCCGCCCATCGACCTTCTGGTCGTCAATCTCTATCCGTTCGAGGCCACCGTCGCGGGCGGTGCCGACTACGACACCGCGATCGAGAACATCGACATCGGCGGCCCCGCCATGATCCGCGCCGCCGCCAAGAACCACAGATTCGTGACCGTGGTCGTGGATGTCACGGATTACGATGCGGTGCTGGAGGAACTGGACGCCAACGACGGGCAGACCACCTACGCGTTCCGCCAACGTCTGGCCCAGACCGCCTATGCCCGCACCGGCGCCTACGACGCCGCCGTCTCGACCTGGATGGCCGGCGCGATCGGCGATACGACACCGCGCCGCCGCGTCTTCGCGGGCACACTGGCCCAGACGCTTCGCTATGGCGAGAACCCGCATCAGGAGGCGGCCTTCTATACCGACGGCAGCGCCGAGCCGGGGGTTGCGACCGCGACCCAGCACCAAGGCAAGGAACTCAGCTACAACAACATCAACGACACCGACGCCGCCTTCCGCCTTGTCGCCGAATTCGACCCCAAGCACGGCCCGGCCTGCGCGATCATCAAACACGCCAACCCCTGCGGAGTGGCGCGTGGTGCAAGCCATGTGGCGGCTTTTGCGAGTGCATTCGACTGCGACCGCACGTCGGCCTTCGGCGGCATCGTCGCGCTGAACGGCGCGCTCGACGGCGACACCGCCCGCGCGATCAGCGAGATCTTCACCGAAGTCGTCATCGCGCCCGACGCCACCGCCGAGGCGAAGGAGGTCTTCGCGGCCAAGAAGAACCTGCGCCTTCTGACCACCGGCGGCCTGCCGAAACCCAACGCGCCGCGCCTCGCCGTGCGGCAGGTCTCGGGCGGATGGCTGGTGCAGGACGACGACACCGGCCACATCACCGCCGCCGACCTGAAGGTCGTGACCAGGAAACAGCCCACCGAGGCCCAGATTGCCGACATGCTCTTCGCCTGGACCGTCGCCAAACACGTCAAGTCGAACGCCATCGTCTACGCCAGGGGCGGTCAGACCGTTGGCATCGGCGCGGGCCAGATGAGCCGCGTCGATTCATCGACCATCGCCGCGCTGAAAGCGGGTCGGATGGGCCAGGAACTGGGCCTGGCCGAAAGCCCCGCCATCGGTTCGGTCGTCGCCTCTGATGCCTTCTTTCCCTTTCCCGACGGCCTGCTCGCCGCCGCCGAGGCCGGCGCCACCGCCGTCATCCAGCCGGGAGGCTCCATGCGGGATGATGCCGTCATCCAGGCCGCCGACGAGGCAGGGCTTGCCATGGTCTTCACCGGCATGAGACATTTCCGGCACTGATGCGGTCACTTGCCCCCATGATATGGACGGCGATCGTCGTTTTCGTCCTCGACCAGCTCACCAAGCTGTTCGTCGTGCAATACCTCGATCTCAAGACACGCCAGACGCTCATGGTCCTCGATCCCTACCTCAACCTGCGCATGGCCTGGAACGAAGGGATCAACTTCGGCATCGGCTCGGGCCTCGACATGCGCTGGGTTCTGATCGGCCTTGCCGTCCTCATCAGCGCCTGGATCGTCTGGTGGATGCGCCGCGACAGGCCGGGTCCCTGGGTGCAGGCCTCGGCCGGTCTGGTCCTGGGCGGGGCGATGGGCAATGTCGTCGACCGGCTGATCTACGGCGCTGTGGCCGACTTTCTGAACATGTCCTGCTGCGGCTTCGAGAACCCATGGTCGTTCAACGTCGCCGACATCTCGATCTTCATCGGCGCCATCGGCCTGATCTTCCTGACGGGCGAGGCGCCAAAGGACCGTGACGCCACGGATCGGACACGCTAAGACAGGGCAACGGGGTCGGGGAGACGACATGCGAAAACCGCTGATCATGTTCATCGCGCTGACGGCGCTGACCGCCTGCGGCAATTCCGCAGAGCCCAATCTTCTGAACATCAGCCAGCCCCGGTCCGAGGGTCCCGACGAATTCGCGATCCTGCCCTCCAAACCCTTGGAGATGCCGCAGAACCTGGCGTCGCTGCCCGAACCCACGCCCGGCGGCTCCAACCGGACCGACCCGACGCCCTTCGCCGATGCGGCCACGGCGCTTGGCGGCAATCCCGAGGTTCTGACCCGCCGCTCGGGCGACGGCGCGCTGATCGCCTATGCCGGACGCTACGGCGTCGATCCCGACATTCGTGCCGAACTGGCTGCCGCGGACCTGGAATTCCGCCGCCAGAACGACGGACGCCTGCTGGAGCGTCTGTTCAACGTGAACGTCTATTTCCGCGCCTACGAGCCCTTTGCGCTGGACCGCTATGCCGAGTTGGAACGGTTGCGCCGTGCCGGGATTCGCACCTCCGCCGTCCCGCCCGACCCCGCGGCCGAGGAATAGCGCGCGGCCCATTACCTCACGTGACTGTCAGAGGTGCTTGAATACGGGCGAAAAGGGCTCAATTCTAACCGGAACCCACCGGAGAGGAGTGCTGATGCGTCAGTTTTTCGCCGCCATCGTTCCGGCCTTCATGGCCATTGCCCTGCCCGTGCAGGCCGCCGAGGTGACCGACTTCACGCTCGACAACGGCCTGGATGTCGTCGTGATCGAAGATCACCGGGCGCCCGCCGTCGTCCACATGGTCTGGTACCGTGTCGGCTCCGCCGACGAGCCGCCGGGCAAGTCCGGCATCGCGCATTTCCTGGAACACCTGATGTTCAAGGCCACCGACGAACTGGCCTCGGGTGAGCTGTCCGAAACCGTGGCCCGGAACGGCGGCAGCGACAACGCCTTCACCTCCTACGACTACACCGGCTACTTTCAGCGCATCGCCGCCGACCGGCTGGAACTGGTGATGCGGATGGAGGCCAGCCGGATGGACGGACTGGCGCTGGTCGAAGACGATATCGAAACCGAACGCAACGTGGTCATCGAAGAACGCAACCAGCGGATCGAAAACGATCCGGGCGCGCTCTTCTCGGAACAGCGTTACGCGGCGCAGTACCTGAACCACCCCTACGGCACCCCCGTCATCGGCTGGAAGCACGAGGCGCATACGCTGACGCTCGAGGATGCGGTCTCGTTCTACGAGCAGCATTACGGCCCGAACAACGCCATCCTCGTGGTCGCGGGCGACGTCGAACCCGACGAGGTGCGGCGCCTGGCGGAAACCTACTACGGCGTGATCCCGCCAAACCCCAACGTGAAGCCGCGCGAGCGGGTCGCGGAGCCGCCACAGCTTGCCGAACGCCGCCTGGTCTTCTCCGACCCGCGCGTCTCGGACCCTTACGTGGTGCGCACCTACCTGGCGCCCGAACGCGATGCGGGGGCCCAGGAAGACGCGGCGGCTCTGACGCTTCTGGCGCAGGTGCTCGGCGGATCTCCCCAGACCTCGGTCTTCGCCGAAAAGCTGAATTTCGGCCCGCCCCGGGCGATCTATTCGGGTGCCTGGTACCAGGGCCGCTCGCTCGACGACACAACCTTCGGCATGGCCATCGTGCCCCGCGAGGGCATGTCGCTGGAAGAGGCCGAGGCGGCCATGGACCAGGCTATCGCCGAATTCCTGGAAGAGGGTGTCGATGCCGAGGATCTCGCGCGGATCAAGATGCAGATCCGTTCCTCCGAGATCTATTCGCTCGACGACATCTCGAACGTGGCCAACCGCTACGGCAGCGCCCTGACCAGCGGGCTGACCATCGAGGATATCGACGCCTGGATCCCGGCGCTGGACGCCGTCACCGAAGAAGACATCATCGCCGTCGCGCGCAAGGTCTTCGATCGGCGAAACGCCGTGACCGGTTACATCATGCCCCAGATGGAAACGGAGGTCGGCCAATGATCCGCCTTGTTCTCGGCGCCTTCGCCGCACTCATGCTGACCGGTCCGGTCCAGGCCGCCGTCGATATCCAGGAGGTGACGTCGCCCCAGGGCTTCGAGGCCTGGCTGGTCGAGGAGCACTCGATCCCCTTTGGCGCCATCGAGATCCGGTTCAAGGGCGGCGCCTCGCTCGACCCCGAGGGCAAGCGCGGCGTCATCAACCTGATGACGGCGTTGATCGAGGAAGGCGCAGGCGACATGGACGCACGCGGCTTTTCCGAAGCGCGCGACAACCTGGCCGCCAGCTTCACCTTCGAGGCCTATGACGACGCGGTCTCGGTCTCGGCCCGCTTCCTGACCGAAAACCGGGACGAAGCCATCGCGCTTCTGCGCGAGGCGCTGGTCAACCCGCGCTTCGACGAGGACGCGATCGAGCGCGTGCGCGCCCAGGTCCTGTCGAACATCCGCTCGGATGCGACCGACCCGAACAGCATCGCGGGCCGGGCCTTCGACCAACTGGCCTTCGGCGATCATCCCTACGCCACCTCGCGCGACGGCACCGTGGAAAGCGTGGCCACGCTGACCCGCGACGACATCCTCGCGGCGCACCAGGCCGTCCTCGCACAGGACCGCGTCTATGTCGGCGCGGCGGGCGACATCACGGCTCAGGAACTGGGTCAGATCATGGACACGCTGCTGGGCGATCTGCCCGAGACCGGTGCGCCCATGCCCGGCCCGGCGGAAGTCGGCCTGACCGGCGGCACCACGCTTGTCGCCTTCGACACCCCGCAATCGGGCGCGATCTTCGGGCACGAAGGCATCGACCGCGACGATCCCGATTTCTTTCCGGCCTTCCTCGCCAACGAGATCTTCGGCGGCTCCGGGCGCCAGTCGCGGCTCTCCGACGAGGTGCGCGAAAAACGCGGCCTGACCTACGGCGTCGGCACCTATCTGGCGAACTACGATCACGCCGACCTGGTGATCGGCCAATTCGCGTCCGCCAACGACCGGATGGCCCAGGCCATCGACGTCGTCCGCGGCGAATGGGCACGCATCGCCAACGGCGCGGTGACGCAAGAGGAACTGGACGAGATCAAGACCTACCTGACCGGCGCCTATCCGTTGCGCTTCGACGGCAACGGCCCCATCGCCCGGATCATGGTCGGGATGCAGATGGAGGGGCTGACGCCCGACTACATCACGACCCGCAACGACAAGGTCAACGCCGTGACCCTGGACGACGTCAAGCGGGTTGCGAAACGCCTTTACCGTCCCGACGCCTTGCGCTTTGTTGTGGTGGGCCGGCCCGACGGGGTCGAGAACGTCAACTGACGCCCGCAAGGATCAACGAAGGGGGATTGAGACATGCGCATCCTGTTCACAGGCGGCACCGGCAAGGCCGGCCGCCACGTCGTGCCGTACCTTCTGGGCAAGGGGCACCGCATCCTGAACGTCGACCTCAAACCGCTCGACCAGCCGGGGGTCCTGAACCGCACCGCCGACATCACAGATGCGGGTCAGATGTACGATGTCATGACGAACTACGCGGATTTCGATGAACTGGAACCGGGAACCGGCATGCCCTCGTTCGATGCCGTCGTGCACTTCGCTGCCGTCCCGCGGATCATGATCACCTCCGACAACGAATGCTACCGCGTCAATGTGATGGGGACCTACAACGTGATCGACGCCGCCCTTCGCGCCGGCGTGCGCAAGATCATCGTGGCGTCGTCCGAGACCACCTACGGCATCTGTTTCGCGGATGGCGAGCGCAAGCCGGAATACCTGCCCATCGACGAGGAACACCCGACGATCCCCGAGGACAGCTACGCCATGTCCAAGGTCGTGAACGAAGCCACGGCCCGCTCGTTCCAGCGCCGCTCGGGGGCCGATATCTACGCGCTCCGGATCAACAACGTGATCGAGCCCCACGAGTACAAGTCGATGTTCCCCGACTTCATCACCCGGCCCGAGAGACGCCTCCGCAACATCTTCGCCTATATCGACGCCCGCGACCTGGGGCACATGGTGCAATGCTGCCTCGAGACCGACGGTCTGGGCTACCAGGTGTTCAACGTGTCGAACGACGATCATTCGGTGGCCGCCAAGACCTCGGACCTGATCGACCGGTTCTATCAGGGCGTTCCCGTCAACAAGAAGATGGGCGAGGACGAGACGTTCTATTCCAACGAAAAGGCCGGACGCATGCTGGGCTACCGTCCCGCGCATCACTGGCGCATGTATCTGGACGACCCGACGCAGGCTTGATCCTGCGCAAGGAGCGGCGGAGCGGGTCTCGATAGCCTGGTCACAAACGCAATCGAGGATACGACATGAAGCGGATTGCCGTGGCCACGGATCTGTCGGTACGTTCCGATCGGGCCATCGAGCGCGCGCTTGCTCTGGCGCATGACCTGAACGCAGAGTTGACGGTGATATCCATCGTCGACGATTCGATGCCTGCCGATCTGGCCGAGACCGTCGCGGCGTCGACGCGGGACAAGCTTCGCAAGGTCCTCGACCAACATAAAGGCGCATCGGCCGACATCGACGTCCGGGTCGGAGACATCGTTCCGGGCATTCTCGGCATCGCCGCTGAAACCGATGCCGATCTGCTGGTCCTCGGCCTGCATCGCCGTCGCGACTTCATGGATGCGCTGCGTCAAACGACAATGGAACGGATCGTCGCCCTGTCGCGGATACCCGTTCTTCTGGTCCAGGGCGCCGTTACGGGCCCCTACGAAAAGGTCCTCGTCGCCGTCACCCTCTCGCGCGCCTGTGCATCGGCCGTCTCGTCGGCCGGTCGGATCGTGCCCGGCGCCGAAATTCGCGCCGTCCACGCGCTGCATATCCCCTACGCAGGTCTCACCGGCGCCACGCCGGCCTCAACCGCGGCGATGGAGAAGGCGATGCGGCGCGAGGCAGGGGAGCTGGCCGAGGCCTGGCAGCGCGACTTCGGGCTGACCGGCGTCGAACCCGAAATCATCACCGGCAGCGTGCATCAGGTTCTCGATGCCGAACTGAAGTCCTTTGCGCCCCAGCTTCTGTCCATCGGCGCCCACACGCGCAGCGGCCTGGGCCTGCATCGTCTCGGCGCGTTCACCGCCGAACTGATCCGCCAGCCGCCCGTCGATCTTCTGGTCGCGCGTGCCCTGACAGGACAGAGATAGGCGGCCGCAGCTTCGGTCAGGCGCTGTCGAGCAGGGCAAGCGACTTTTCCAGCGCGCGCCCACTTCGCCTCAGGTGTCGCATGAGGTTCCCCGACATATGGCCCCGTGCCAGATCGGCATTCGTCAAGTCCAGCGTTTCCCGCAGGTAGTCGACCAGGGACCGCCCATCGCTGTCTCGGCATTTCGTATCCGCGCCATGCTGCAACAACAGTCGAAAGATTCGGGCATCCTCAGCGGCCGCGAACAGAAGCGGCACGGTGAAACGATGGCCCCATAAGTTGCCCCATTTCACTGACACATCCGCAGACGCACCCAGTTTCAACAACGCCTTCGCCTCAAAGAAATTTCGGGCCGCTACGGCACAGGCCAGCGGCGTCCTCCCGTCATACTGACAAGCTTCCAGGTCGGCTCCGGCCTGCACCAGCATTCGGGCCACGGCGAACTGTTCGTCGGCGTCCTTTCGACGGTCAAAGGCAAAGATGTGCAAGGCTTCGCCATTCCCCGAAGCACCCTTCACCGACGCCCCCGCCGACAGCATAAGCCACAGCTTCTCCAGTCGGTCCTCGGCCGCACGGATCGGCCAGTAGATCGGATGGTCGCCCGCCAACCCGAAGGTCTCGATCTTCACGCGGGCCAGCGCGGCGCGGAAGTCGCCCAGGCTTTCGGCGTCTCTGATCGCCTGGAACGCCGCCGGTTCTTCCTGCCAGGTCACCTTGCCGTCTCCCTCGGCCTCGGAATAGCCGGGCAGGGCGGCGATCATCGCAAGCGATCGTTCCAGGTTGGCCAGGACCTCGGCGTGAAAGACTCCCTTCGCGCCCTTCTTCACCGCCTCTTCGGCATGGCTCTTCCATGACGCGATCTCGCCGCGCAGCCACCCACCAAGTCCGACAGCGACCCGGATCTGATCAGTGTCTTCGGAGATATGGTCCAACAAGAGCCGCAGCTTGTCCGGCTTCTGGACCGCCCACTTTAGGTCGATCTCTCGCACCCTTGATCCAGCCGCCAGGAAATGACCGACGTCCTCGGAACTGCCACGGTCGACCGCGATGGTCAGGGGCGTCAGCCCGTGGATGTTCACCGCCTCCAGGTCGGCGCCCTTGAATACCAGAAGGCGCAGGATCGGCAGCCTGACAGCGGCCTTGCGGTTCATCGCCGCCATCTCGTGTAGGACGGTATCGCCCAGGCGCGTCGCCAGATCGGTGCGGGCACCCGCCGCCAGCATAAGCTGCACCCGCTCCAGCGGCTTCTCGCGCGCCGACATCGCCCAGATCAGCGGAAATGGCGAGACCTTGCCTCCGGTGCTGCCCTGAAGCCGGTCCAGGTCGACGCAGGGCAGGACGGCGCAGAAGTCGTCGAAACTCTTGGCCTTGCAGAGCCGCTCGGCGGGGTACGAGAACTTTAGGAATGTCGTGATCTCGCTGATCTTGTCGCGCAATGCCCGGATCTCGGATTGCACAACGTCAGTATCGGCCCTGCCCGTCGCGGGCGCGGCAGCCCTGCTGCAGGCGTCGTAGTAGGCTCGGATCGTCTCGGCATAGTCCAGATAACGCGCGCGGACGTCGTCACTCAAGTCCGCACCGCACTCGTCGACGATCCGGCTGATCGCATCGCGCAGGTCCTCACCGTTGCACACTCCGGGTGCGTCATCTGTCAATCCGATGAGCAGCCGGGCCATGCGGACGTCGATGTTTTTCGAAAGGTCCAAACGATGTCCGCCCTTCAGCAATCCTCGATCCAAATGGGTCGCCGAGTTGGTTAGTGGCGCAAAGGGGCGAAAATTTGGCGGCCTGGACGGCCAAAGAAAAAACCGCGCCACATGGGCGCGGTTTCCCAAATCTCGATCAGTGTGCGATCAGGCCGCGCGGCCCATCAGCACCTCGTCCACCTGCTTCTGGGCGGCGGTCTCGTCGGCGCCGCTGACGGCGGCGACTTCGCGGGTCAGACGCTCCAGGGCCGCCTCGTACAACTGACGCTCCGAATAGCTCTGTTCGCGCTGGTCGTCGGCGCGGTGCAGGTCGCGCACCACCTCGGCAATCGCGATCAGGTCGCCCGAGTTGATCTTCTGTTCGTATTCCTGGGCGCGGCGCGACCACATGGCCTTCTTGACCCGGGCCTTGCCCTTCAGCGTGGTCATGGCCTTCGAGACCACGTCCGGCGAAGACAGCGTGCGCATACCCACCTCGGCGGCCTTGTTCGTCGGCACGCGAAGCGTCATCTTGTCCTTCTCGAACGAGATCACGAACAGCTCCAGCTTGATGCCGGCGATCTCCTGCTCTTCGATCGAGACGATCTGGCCGACCCCATGCGCGGGATAGACGACGAAATCGTTCGGACGGAATTCCATCTTTGTCTTGCTCATTCAGTCACGGTCCTTTTCAGCACACTGTCGTCAGGCGACAGAAACACGGCGGGAACACACACATCCTCCCGTCGCTCTCCAGCCCTGTCGCTTGATGCGGCCCGCCCGCCAGGGGCAATCGATGACCGCATTGATTATGTAACAGAAATATAGCAGAAAAACTGCCCGATTCCAAGATCCGCGACAATCCGGCGCTCAAAAGCCGGGAAACAAACGGCAATCCTTGAATGTGTTACTCAGCGTCAGCGGCCCGGAAACAATGCCGAATCAGCCGCCTTCACCCGGTTTTTCCGAGAACAGTTCCATCTTGCCCTCCTTGCCGTCCATCTCCTCGGCATTGGGCAGCGGGTCCTTCTTGGTGATGATGACCGGCCACTCCTCCGAGTATTTCCGGTTGAATTCCACCCATTTCTCCATGTCCGGCTCGGTATCCGGCCGGATCGCATCGGCGGGGCATTCGGGTTCGCACACGCCGCAGTCGATGCATTCGTCCGGGTGGATGACCAGCATGTTCTCGCCCTCATAGAAGCAATCCACGGGGCACACCTCGACGCAGTCGGTGTACTTGCAGGCGATGCAGTTATCCGTGACGACGTAGGTCATGGGCGTCTCTCTCGGTCGTATCCTGTGCTGACCTAGACTGGTCTTCCGGCCTATTCAAGCGGCGGACGGCCCGAAAGTCCAAGGCTGCGGCGATCTTTCTTGGTGGGCCGACCCTTTCCCTCGAAACGCGGGTTTTCCGGAACAACGGCCTCGTCAGGAGGCGTCAGGTCGGTGTACAACCCCTGCGCTTCGGGCGCGGGACCCCGCCTGACGGCCAACGCGTCGACGCGGATCACCCGCACCGTCCGCGCCTGCGGAAAGGTCAAAGTCATGCCGGCACGCAGCGCGAACGCAGGCTTGGACACCGGTACGCCATCGACCCGCACCCGGCCGCCCGCGACCAGTTTCGTGGCCAGACCGCGCGTCTTGAAGAACCGCGCGTGCCACAACCACTGGTCGATGCGTTGCGTCTCGCTCAGTTGTCCTTGTCCTTCAGGCCCATCAGGGCGCGCGCAAAGGGGTTGTCGGGGTCGATGCGGTCCTTCTTGGGCGGCCGCGACTCGAAACTGCGCGCCTTCTGTCCGCCGTCGCCCTTCTGGCGCGGTTTGCCCTTGCCCTTGGGCTTGCCCTTCTGCCCCTGCGGACGGTTCCGCTGCGGACGCTGTCCGCCCCGGTTGCCGCCCCAGGTAAAGGTATAGAAAACCTCCGTCATGTCCTCGTCCATTGCCGCATCGGCGGCGACGCCAGGGCGCACCTCGGTCTCGGACATCTCGGGGATCGCGTCGCCACCGGCAGCCGCCTCGGCCTCGGTATCAGCGCTCT
>ERZ869936.1823-NODE-1823-length-13914-cov-4.150299_pt1 | contig 13914 bp, 12 predicted proteins | sample MGYA00520876_ERZ869936 | MGnify/ENA primary metagenome ERZ869936 (study PRJEB32218, sample SAMN09650985) | biofilter metagenome | isolation source: enrty point of leading RO module | place: Saudi Arabia: Thuwal, RO plant located on Red Sea | collected 2016-02-17 ...
GCTACAAACAAAATATGCCGCGCTGTTGAAAAAGCGCCGTCATTCGCTGCTGGGCCACGCAACCATTAGCGTCGGCACCATCCAAGGAGGCAGCCAGCCGAACATAGTTCCCGACGCCTGCGTGATGACCGCAGACCGGCGCACCCTGCCGCAGGAAAATGAAGCCACTCGTCGCCTCGAGCTTCATGCGCTGGTCCTCAAGCACGGCCTCCCCGCCTCGGTGGGCAAGTGCAAGACCGTTTCCGGCCAACCGATGGAAACCAGCCCAAGGCTTCCGCTGGTGCGACAGTTTCTTGCTGTCGCCAAACAACAGCAGCCTGAAGGCGTGGATTACTTCTGTGACGCTTCGGTGCTGTCCGAGGGCGGCATCCCCGGCGTGGTGTTCGGGCCGGGCGACATTGCCCAGGCGCACACAGCGGATGAGTGGATTTCCCTTCGCTCACTGGAGCGCGGCGCCGCAATGCTGGAAGCATTTCTCAGGAGCCTGCCATGATGGATTTCATTTTCCCACAAGGACTGATTTGAACATGGAATCCCGCCAGACATTTTTCCGCCAAAGCGGCTGGATGGTCTTCGCGACTCTGACCAGCGGCGTGTTCATGTTTGCGGTTCACATCTTCGCGCCGTTCATGGGCGACGCCGAGTACGGCCTTTTCGGCACGCTGCTGGCGATGATGAACGTGATGCTGATTCCCGCGCTGGGGCTGCAAACGGTCTTTGCTCACCAGACGGCTTCGGCTCGCACGGCAGAGGACGAGGAACAATTGACCGCCACCGCGCAGGCGTTATTGGTGTGGACATTTTTCCTTTGGTCGGCCTTGGCGCTGCTGGCTTTTATTTATCGCCAAGACATTCTCTCGATATTCAAAATTTCCAATCCCGCCGCACTCTGGGTGACACTGCTGATCGGCCTCGGGCAACTGTGGATGCCGGTCCTGATGGGAATCATGCAGGGACGGCAAAACTTCCTCTGGCTCGGCTGGGCGCAGATTTTCAATGGCGCGGGCCGGTTTGTTGCCGTGGCAATCATCGTCGTGCTACTGAGCGGAAAGGCCACCGGGGGTATTTGCGGCGCGCTCATCGGCGTCACCTGCGCGGTGATGGTGGGCATCATTTTCAGCAGGCCTGTTTGGTGGCGTCCCCGGACAGCAACGCCGTTTGCCTGGAAGGAATGGCTCGGGCGCGTGGTGCCGCTGACGCTGGGCTTGGGAGCCAGCCAGTTTTTGTTCAGTGTGGACGTCATTTATGTGCGCGCGATCTTCGGCGAGCACCAGACTGGCTATTACACCGCGTCGGGCATGCTGGGGCGTGGCCTGGTGATGTTCAGCGCGCCGCTGATTGTGGTGATGTTTCCCAAGATTGTGCACAACCTGGCGCATGGGCAGAAAAGCAATTTGTTGCTGTACACGTTGCTGGGCACACTCGCATTGTCAGCCGTGGCGGCAGCCGGTTGCACCGCAGTCGCGATGGGCATCCGGCTTGTCGTTAATTCGACGGCTGAGTATGGCTTTTTGCCTTCGGCCTTGGTGACCAAAATCCGCGTCAATCCGGAAGGCATGCTCACGCTCTCGCAACTGATTCCCTGGTTTGTCTGGTGCATGATTCCCTTGGCTGCGGCCAATGTGCTGTTGAACAATTTGATGGCCCGGAAGCGGTTTCGCGTGGTGCCCTACCTGCTGGTGGTGATTGCCGGTTACGCGGCCACGCTCTCGGCGGCGGGCAACTCATTCGTGGGTGTGATCCAGATTTTGGGGCTGTTTTGCCTGATTTTTCTGGGTGTGTTGGCCCTGTTCACGTGGGCGGATAAGCGCGCCTCCGAGCGCGCGCCGCTTATTTGACTCTCAATGAAATAAAACCATGTTCCGCAAGGACCTCATTGACCTATTGCTGGATCGCCCGATGACCGTCAGCCAGATTGCACGATTGGTGGGCGAGCGTCCCAAGGATGTGGCCGACGACTTGGAGCATTTGCTTAGAAGCCTCAAGCACATGGAGTTTGCGGCGGTCATCACACCCGCTGTATGCCGCAAATGCGGCTTTGAATTCGCAACCAGCAGACTGACCAAGCCTTCACGCTGCCCCGAATGCCACAGCATCTGGCTTAAGGAGCCAAAGATATTAATTCAACGGAAAAAATAGACTTCTCTTCTTCTGCCGATGTCTAAAGATTTCGTGAATTCAACGCGGCTCAATTAACATGGGCGCACCTTAAGCTTTGAACAGGGATTATTTCGGACCAATTACAATCCAGCCTGGAGGCAGTTTTATGCCGCCGCGAAGGATTTTTTGAGTAACTATGGTTCGCTCGTTCAAAAACCAAACCGCAGTTCTGCCATCGGTGTGCTGAACAAGAAGATCGATATGGCCATCATGATTGAAATCCGTTATTTGAACCACTTGCCACCCTTTAAACACGACACCGCTCGTACCGGCCAAAATATTCAGGCCAGTGCCTGAGTAATTCAGGCCTGACATTTTCCAAAAGGACAAAACGCTGTCTGAGGTTCTCTGAAGCAAAATATCTTTGTAGCCATCATAGTCGAAGTCTGCCACGCCGGCGACAATCCACCCTTTTGTTACACTTTTATTAATCGACTGAGCTGAACTCCTTAACGTGCCATTCATGTACCATACGGCCATACGTCCGTCCGTATGTTGCCAAATGAAATCACGGTGTCCGTCATTGTTATAATCATTCATGGCTACTGCTTTCCACCCAGCGTTTGGCGCGGGTAGGAATTGAATGCTTTGTTGGATTGAACCGTTCATCATCCACGCCGCAAGCCGACCATCAATATTATGCTGAAAAATAACATCTGCAGAACCGTTCCAATCCAAGTCGCTATGTCCGACTACTTTCCAAGCCGTTGCAATGCTGCGGACCACGTAATTAGTCAAGAAATCGGGCGTGCCATTAATGTTCATATTCCAAGCCCCGATTCGTCCATCGGTGTGCTGGAAGATAATATCAGCGTTGCCGTCCTTGTTGTAATCGGGAATGAAGCGGTTTTTGTCGCCGTAAACCAAAACGTCATCCAAATAAACCCCATCAAACTTGGTGTATGTATCGAAATCCGGGTCGGACTCGTTCCCCTCATCCGTGTTGAATTCAAAACGCAATGTAATTACTTCACCGACATAATCGCGCAAGGGGATTGTTACCTGAGTCCATGTTTTGACTGGTTCCCATAAATCCCACGTGCTGAAGACAGGGTCTCCATTGATGTAAACATCAAACGAATCCATGAAAAGACTGCTCTCAGGGATGCGCGCAATGTACCAGAAGCTTAAATACGCGTCGTGATACCCGGTCAGGTCAATTTCGCGCCAAATCGCTGTGCCGGTGGTTTCATCAGGATAGGTCGGTGAGGTCGTGGTGCCTCCATGCCTTAGGGCAGCGCAGTAAAGCTTGTTGGTGCCGCCCCGTTTCCCCACAGCTCCGAAATTGGCATTTACCTTGCCCCAACCAAAATTTGGAAGCGTTTCCGAATCAGGCTCATATACATCTTCCAGCACCCAATTGTTGGTCAGAGCGCCGCCCTCAAATCCATCAAAAAAAATGGCCGTTTGTGCCTTTAAGCTAATACTGCCCAATAAGAAAATACAGGGCAAAATAAATACGGGATTGTAGTATTGAACGAATTTGGGGAGCATAAGTTTTCCTATCCAATAATCGACTATATTCCTAATTAAACCCCAAATCCTTGGTAAAATCAATTTTCAATTAGCCATTGGCCTAAAAGCTGTAAACTCATCCGACCATATACAGAAAGGCGCATTTACGGTATAGGCTGCCACTTTTCCAAAAAATTTTCTGCTGCAACAGTTGGCCATTCGCTCACCTGAAGGGGGTCTCTAGAAATAATTAAGTTATGTCTTTGGCCATTGCTGCCAAGGTGCCATTGGGGATGATCGGGCTGGAAAACTGGCCTGTAAATATGGTCGAATCCGGCGTGTTTAATCATGCTGACCAGCGCAGGGTAGGTTGGCACCGCAGTTACACGAGCCAGATTGTGGGCGGGGCCGATTTTTTCATTGAATAAGTAACAAGCCATTTGATGCCCTGATGCCACCCGGGTTTCTATAATTCCAACCCTTCCGATAACTTTTCCGATTCGAAGCAATGTTTGCAAAGGAGATTGCAGGTGATACAAAATACCGAACATTAAAACCAAATCATACATCCCATGAGGCGCCTCTGAGTCCAAATCAATTCGCGAAAATTTTACTTGGGGATAACGCTGTCGACAGACCTCCAAGTTGCTTTCTTGTAAGTCCATAGCCGTGACTGAAAAACCGTGATCCGATAACGCTTTAGAAAAATGCCCCGCTCCACACCCCAAATCTAGCGCTGTTACAAGTTGATTGCGAAAGGGAAACAGAGGAAGGATTTGATTGAGCCAGCACTCGCGAACTTGGTTGATTTCCCTGTAGTGAGCGGCGTCAAATTCGTATTCCGTGTTATTCATGGAAGGATCCTGAACAGTCATTTGGTTAATTATACGTTGTATTTCCTACAAAGCTCCACGAACCGAAGCCGACCTTTTTCATAAAGGGACATGTCTTTGCTGTTCCACCGGCTTAAATCAGATTTCAGCTTTGAAGAGAGTTGATATTCAGAGCGCTTTTCTGGATTAGAATTCATTGTGGCGAAATAAACACGGTCGGACAGGGTGAAGGTTTTTTTAAAAAGATGAACCCCTTTTTCATATTCCTCAGTCAAGCCAACGAAATGAAGCCGGCGGATCGAAACACCTGTTAAAAACTTGGTTTGAATGTTCCAGAGGTGTGGCAATGCGGCAAATTCTTCGAGTGTCATATTGTCCTGATGCATTCGTTTGCAAAGGGGGTGACGATCAGCTACTTCAGGATGGCGCTTCCAAAAAAAATAAAGTGACGGAACCAACTGCAAAGGGTTTCGAACCCAAGTTGCAAATTGAGCCTCACGTACATGCGTGTATTTGAGGGCAAAAAAATGGCCGTGAATGCAGCGGGTTGAAGAAGGAGGTTGGCTTTTGGAAAATCGAAACAAATACGCATCACAAACATCTCTGAAATAACCTTTTTTTGTAGGATTGGCTGCATAATCAAAAAAACACCCTGAACCAAAGGCGTTTTCCAACAGTGTTTGAAATGTTGTTCCGCCAGTCTTGGGAATGTGAATTGAGATGAGCATTTGCTTCAAAATGTAATTATTTTCAGGATTTGCATTCAGTCATTTGAACCGCTTCCGGCCTATCAACGGGAGCAGAAGTTCTAGCCAGCAGATGGGTTTTCCTTTTAAAACATTCCTTTCCGTAATCGTATAGCAGCCTGTCGTTCTTAAGCATGTCCAAAATGATTTTTCCGAGTTCGTCCTTCTGGCAAATCCAGCTTGTATCTTCTCGTAACTCTCTTGAGGTATTGGCTTCCGGAACGGGAATCTGAGGGACTTCAATGCCTACTGAGCAAATCAGGCGGCGCAGCGCCTCGACGCTCTCTTCAAACTGCTCGGTGAGCATGACTAGGGCAAACGAATCTAAAATTAACATGGACAAGGGCAACGCAACCGCCTGAAAACACTCATGATCATCCATGTCTTGAGGCCATGCTTGCCGAGCGGCCAAGTAGTCTTTTTGACTGCGATAGGCTCGCGCGGCAAAAAAACGGTTAAGCCAGCTTCCCTTTAAAACTTGTTTTGCCTCTTTGCCCAACCGTTCTCGAACCAGTTCCTTGAGCGGCATATGATCAGCATTTGGAGGGAAATTTTTACGATGTTCTGGTGAAAGCCAGGGAAAGTTCTTTTTGACAAAAGTGAAAGTGGAGATAAACCGCTCAACGGGATCCCTCAAAATGCAGTAGTAAAGAACGGGGCGACCGGCAATGACGGGATTGAAACTTCTGATCGAATGAGAGGCTATCGACACCACGTTTGGGTGTTGAGCAACCAATGCTTCCAGTTCAGCGTCCGAGTAAACATGCGCCGGATCATTTTGGTAAAGATTCAAATGCTGCTCTTTGAACCAGGCTTGCAGGATGAGATTAAGAGAGGTGCCGGCTGTTTTCGGCACGTGAACATGTACAAACAGTGGTTTTCCTTCAGACATACAAAGAAGTGATTATGCAAAGTCACGGATCGGTTGCAAAGCATCTACCGCGCAGATTTCGCATTTGAGTTTGATCGACGAACACTCATCGAATTGCCAGTTGGCGAGTGATTGGAGATTTAAGTGGTGGGTGAAGAAGACGCTTGTCTTAAAAATCCAATCCTTGAGATAAAAGCATGTTATGTGGATTTTTTGTTGCGGCATGATTCGATCCGGATCCACTTTGCAATATCAGATTGTCTCTGAATTGGTGGAGAATTGCAGAGCGGGTCGACGAATTGAAGATGTTCCAGAAAACGAATTTGGTCGGCTGCTAACCAGCTATCGGGAGGAACAAGCACTCAAGGTGTTCAAAGCCCACATTTGCACCGAGGAAATTCAAAAGCTCTTTGAGGCGAGGCAAGCGAAGGGGGTTTATTCCTTTCGCGATATCCGGGATGTCGCCGTTTCAGCTATTAAAAAATTTGAAATGCCTTTTGAAGAGTTGATCGAAAAGAAATGGCTGGACCAAGCGATCGCCGATTATCGTCTTTGGACCCGATTGCCCAATATCATGGTTTCCCGTTATGAGAGGATGATTGATGATTTGCCAAACGAGGTGTTAAGGCTCGCGGCGCATGTCGGCTTGAACGTAAGCCTTAAAGAAGCCGAAGATATTGCCAGCTTGTTTTCATTAGAGAAGCAAGTGGAACGGATCAAAAAAATTGCGATCGCTCATAAAGAAAAGGGGCATCTGTATGACCCGCACAGCCTGCTTCATTACAACCATATTAACTCCGGCGAGAGTGGTTCTTGGAAAAAACAACTCACATCAGAACAAATTCGAGTTTTGGAAGATAAATTTGGCGAATGGCTGGAGGTGACTGGCTATAATGCTGCCCCAAATGTTTATAACCATGGATAATATGGACGAAGTTTTTGTACCTCACCTTGGTTGGTTCCTGCATGAGCCGGGCGACGCTGTTGCAGCGTTTCTTCGTGAGGGCCATTTCGAGTCAGGGGAGCAGGCTTTCTATTGGTTGTTTTTCAGGGAAGGAGATTCCTTCCTCGATTGCGGTGCTCACTTCGGCCTTTTTTCGGTATTAGCCAGCCATGCAACACAACAGTGCGGAACCATAGTATCCGTTGAGCCCAATCCGCGCACGGTTACCATCCTGCGGCAAAATCTTAAAACTCACTGCGCCGCCAACTTTTCAATTGTTGAAGCGGCATGTTGGAAGGAGACCACCCAATTGGAGTTCACCGCTGAATGCACTGGAAAAGCGGCCTATGGCCACATTGGGAAGGAACACGACAAGAGGACATTTCAAGTAAAAGCATTGACTCTTGGACAAATTCTTGATCAAGCCGCTCTAACCTCAGTGAATTTTGCAAAAATTGACACAGAGGGTGCCGAGTTGGAGGTGTTGAACGGCGGAGCAGGCGCGATAATGGATAAGCGCCTGCCTTTGCCCATGGTTGAATTTACTGAAGCCAATCTGCAGCGAGCGGGTTGTGGTTTAAAGGAACTTTATGATTTTCTGGCCAGTTTGGGTTACGAGTTGTTTCAGTTTGACGAAGAATCGCTTCAATTGACTCCATTTCAGTATCGGGGTGAAATCTGGTATAAAAATCTGTTTGCCGCATTGGATGCCAAAGGTGTCAATTCGCGCCTGAAAAGCGCGTCGCCAGAACGAATTAAAATAGCCCGGGATATTATTCAGCGCGGCAAGGCGTGTCATCGGGTTCAGGAGCTTGCGGAACTGGATAATTACAAAAAACAAGCGGCGTTGTTTGTTGAAAATCGCGCCTGGGCCGAACGAGCCGAGGCTGCCCTTACGGCCGAGCGCAGTCGAATTCAGAGTGTTGAACAGCAGTTACAAACGCAGGAACAACAGTTACAAACGCAGGAACAACAGTTACAAATGCAGGAACAACAGTTGAAATCCATGGAGGCGGCGTTGTCGCAGCAAACCGAGTTAACCCGTCTGCACAATGCAGAACTGAAGCGGCTCCGGCGCCATTGGTGGGTGCGCTTGGGCAAAAACACCAAAGCACTCGACTGGAATCACGTCGAGAAACAGGACGTGCCGCCTTCGGTGACCGTGCAATCCACACCCAAGGCGGGTCCGGTTCCTGTTCCATTCCAAATGGAGCCCCTTCTTCAACACCTGGTTGATAAAAAGTTTTCGCCACAGGTGGTTCTGGATGTCGGCGCCGCCAAGGGATACTGGTCGGAACTGGCATCTTATTTTTTCCTGGTCGCTCGCTTTTATTTGCTGGAGCCCCTGAAGCCAAACCAGGTTCGCCTGAAGGAGCTTTCGGAAAAAAAACCAGCCATAAAATATTTGCACTGCGCCGCAGGCGACAAGGCCGGCGAGCAGGTGATCAACGTCACCACCGACCTGGACGGCAGCTCGCTGCTGTCCTTCAACCGGGAGCGGCAGCCCCAGGATGAGGTGGTCAAGATTGTCACCATTGATTCCCTGCTGGCGGAGAAGAAGATCGAGCCGCCCCAGTTGGTCAAAATGGATGTGCAGGGCTATGAGTTGCGCGCGTTGGAGGGGGGCAAGAGGCTGTTTGACACGGCTGAGGTGTTTATCATGGAGGTTTCCTTGTTTGAATTCATGCCGGGCTGCCCGCTGTTGCATGAGGTTGTGGATTACATGGCGAGGCGAAATTTTGTTGTCTTTGATATTGCCGGATTTCTCCGCCGACCTTATGAAAATGACTTGGGTCAAGTGGATTTGGTGTTCGTGAAAAAAACCAATCCAATGGTCGCATCTAACAGGTGGTCGTGATGGGAGGCGAGCACTTGACTGGTTGAAATGAAACTCGACGTCTGTATTTGCACGCATAGCCCCCGGCGGCCGGTCTTTCGCCGGGTGCTCCAATCGCTTGCCAGCCAGACGCTTCCCCGAGACCAGTTTCACGTCTGGATTATTGATAATAAATCTCAGCCCCCGTTGGACGAGGGAGATTTGCTTCCGCTCAAAAAAGCCGGTGTCAGCTACACCCTGTTAACGGAGCCGAGGCTGGGTAATGTGTTTGCGCGAGAAAAGGCGATCGCCTCCACGACTGGCGAATGGATTGTGTTCGTGGATGACGACAATGAACTGGCAGACGATTACCTTCAGACCGTGGTGGAGATCGCCAAAGCCAATCCTCACTTAGGGTGTTTTGGCGGGAAATTACTACTTGCCCCGGATCTCGCAGTCTCCGACTGGATGCTTCCTTTGTTACCTTATTTGGCCATCAAGGATTTGGGCGACGAGGTGATTTCCAACTGCGCCAGCGAATGGGGACGGTGGGAGCCTCCCACCGCAGGAGCGGCCGTCAGGCGCCCGGTCCTGAACCTTTATCTGGATAATTTGAAACGCTTCAAGGAATCGGCCCGTCTTGGACGAAAGGGAAAAAAGGGTCTATTGTCGGCCGAAGACTCGCTGATGATGCGTGGCGCGTTCAGCCTGAATCTCCACTGCGCCTATCAACCCCGGCTCAAGCTGTGGCATCACATTGACCCCAATCGTCTGAATTTCCGCTATTTCCTAAGGCTGCTGTACAATTACGGAAGAAGCTATGTGATTCTGGAACGTTCCTTGGGCAAGCAGGTTGAGCCAGCCAACAAAAAATACCTCGCCAGGCTGTTGACCAATTTTCCAAAAAGCCGCGAGAAGGCCTGCAAGCTGGCTTGGGAATGGGGATATTTCGTGGAGAGCAGGGCCAATCGAACCGTCCCTTCACCTGTAAAAATTCCTGCGGCACCCGACCCGTTGCCCATTGTCATCCAGAAGAACCCCGAGCTGGCCTCATCTCCAGCAGTTGATCCGGCGGTAAAGCCATGACCCGCCCCAAAATCAGCCTCATCATCCCCTCCTTCAACGCCGGTTGCACCATCGAACGCACCATTCAGTCCGTGGTAAAACAGTCGTATCCGAATCTCGAACTGATCCTGGTTGATGGCGCCAGCAAGGACGGCACGATGAGCCTTGTGGAAAAATATGCCAGCCACTTTGCGCGCATCATCTCCGAGCCGGACCACGGACAGGCCAATGCGATCAACAAGGGATTCCGCCTGGCCACGGGGGATATTTTCGGCTGGCTGTGCGCCGATGACGAACTGGCTCCTGGCGCCTTGGATCATGTCGCGGAGTGCCTTGGTAAAAACCCTCAAGCCACGCTGCTGACCGGCGGCTGCGGCCGCATTTTTTCTGACGGAACCCGCGTTGTCACCGAGCCACAGCCGCATCTCTGGCAGCGCATTGCCTATCAAAACGGCATCGAGCAACCGAGCACTTTCTGGCGCGCCAGCCTCCACAAGACCGCCGGGGAAATTGACGAGAGCTACCATTTTGCCTTCGATTGGGATTGGTGGAATAAACTTAAAATATCGGGCGCACAACTCATCACCACTCCGCAAGTGTTGTCGCATTACTATTTCAGCGATCAGAACAAGACCTCCACCGGGGGCAACCGGTTGGTGGAGGAAATGCACCGGGTCATTAAAAAATATGGGCCGATCAACGGTTACCTCGCCGACATCTATTTGTTCCTTTACCGGCAATTCGACCTGCACGGGTATTACGACCGGCCCCCGTCCTGCGGAAAAGTCCGCGCGTGGTGTTTCAAAAACACGCTTAAAATCCTCGTCAAGCTGTTCGGCAAGGAATTGATCTACAGCTATAACTGGAACTTCGCCTCCAAGCAGCAGCGCGGCCTTTGCTGGTACAAATAACCCAGGGATGGGCGAGTTTCAGCGGTGCATGCCTCGCAGCAACCGGTATTTCAAAAAGACTTCCTTCGCGCAAAATTTGGCGATGCGCCAGCCTTGTGGTCCGTCGAAAAAGCCGCGCTTAAGCACATAGCACCGCAGCCAGCGGAAAGCACCGCGCAGCCAGGGATCAAGCCAGCCTGAGCGGCGGCCTTCTTCGTGCCGGGACTCCGCCCAGAGCCGCGCGTATTTTTCGCAGCGCGCCCAATGGTCCGCGGCGTCCTTGAAGGAGTAGTGATGCAGTTCGCCTGAGAACGGTTCTATTTTTCCGGAAATTTCCAGCCGCTCATGGACCTTGGCCCCGGCGAAGTGCGCCCGGGATTTGCGGAATAAACGCACCAACCGGTCCGGATACCAGTCGCCATGACGGATCCAGCGGCCCTCATAGAACACGCAGCGGGGCATGCTGAAGCCGCAGGCGTCCTCCGTAGGCGGCGACTGCTTGACGCGTTGGATTTCCTCCCGCAGTTCAGCCGATAATTCCTCGTCTGCGTCAATGCTGAAGACCCACTCGTGTTGCGCCAAAGCCAGTGCGCGGTTTTTCTGGCCCACAAAGCCCAGCCAGTCCTGATGCATGAACCGCGCCCCAAATTCTTTGGCGATGCTTTCGGTCGCATCGGTGCTGCCCGAATCCACGATCACAATTTCGTCGGCCAGATCGGCGCAACTTTTCAGGCACCGACGCAAATTCTCCTCTTCATTCAGCGTGATGAGGCAGAAGGAAATATTCATGATTTCCTTTCTCGTGCGGCCAGTTCCAACACTTTTAACGTCTCGGCCACATTGTGCTCAAGGGAAACAGTCTCGGGGCTGATTGCGATTCTGCGGCGTTGCGTTGCCCAGTATTCAATGGCTCCAATCACGTCACGGACATCGCGCGGGTCTCTCAGCACTGAGCCGTTTATTTTGTCGTCAATCAATTCAGCGGCGCCGTTGCTGACGGTGGTGACAACGGGCAACCCGGCGGCCAGCGCCTCGATGCAGACGTTGGCGGACGGCTCATAGATCGGCAAAAACACAAACAGATCCGCGGCGGCATACACCTGTTCCACATCCTCCATGGCACCCAAAAAGCGGACGTTATGCGGCACTCTTGCCGGCTTGCGGCCGGTGCCGGCGACCAGCAGTTTATATTTTTCCGAAGGCAAGAATCGGATCGCGTCGAGAAGATATTTCAAACCCTTGCGCTCCCAGCCCGAGCCGACAAACAGAACCGCGAACTCATTGTCCAGAAGGTTCCATCTGGCGCGTGCCGCAGCGCGGTCGGCCTGTTGAAACCGGGCCACCTCCACGCCGTTGCGCACCAGGTGAATCCGGTCGGGGGGAAAATGAAAGCGAGCCTCAATCTCACGGCGAACCATCTCGGAGTTGACGATGATGCGGCGAGTGTTGGCCGGATTGAAGGTCTGACGTTCCAGTGCCATCATGTTCCGGTGAAAACTTTCCCGGCCAATGAGCGTTTTTTTCCACCACGGCGCAAAGTCCTTTCTGCGTTCCAGCCAGGCGGCATGAACGCCGTCTCCGGCGCGATAAACATCCTGGCTGAGCGTGCGTTCCAAGCTGAACACACAATCGAAGGATTCGGCCTGGAGCAAATCTCTGACGCTTTGGGCGAAATGAAGCGGACGAGTGGCCCGCGAGCCGGCGGGGGGAATCAAGTGGAGGCGCGCCGGGGTGTCCGCCTGAGGCCAGGCTTCAGCAAAGAGGGGAAGCGCGTGCCCGGCAGCCGCAGACGCTGCAATCAGCCGCGACAAATACAGTTCCGCGCCCCCGGTGGCGGCGTAGTTGCGGCGGATGAGCGCGATCCTCATGGTTCGGAAGTGTTGTGAAGGGCAGGGCGGGCGTCCAGAGATTTCACGCCTGCGATTGGAGACCCGAAAGCCGGGCAGTTTTGCATTGTCATAAGAGCCCGAAAAATGTATGACAATTCATGCTTAAGTGGAGAACCAGCCCTTGAGCACCTTTAACATTGTCCCCCTGAAAAATGAAGCCCTGCGCTTGCCATTTCTTGTCCACGAGATTGCCGCGCTTTTTTATTATTGACGGCTTACAAGGCTGCGGCCCACGGGTCTCCTGGGCATCACGAAACAACCCAACATCAACATGAGAAAACTCCTTGTTATCCTCTCGGCTGTCTCGATGGTGGCCATTTGTTCCGGGCGTCTGATGTGCGCTGGAGTCGCCTATTGGGACCGGAACCGCAGCACTCCTGGAGCTAGCGGCACATGGCACAAACGGCACGTGGGGGTCAACCTCCTGGAGCCCCAGTTCAGCCGGCGCCAGCGCCACCGTTGGCTGGGTGGACGACGACACCGCGTTTTTTTCCGCCGGCTCGGATGCCGCGGGCAATTACACCATCACTGTGTCCGCGGCGCACCGGGTAGGGGATGTTTATATCGAGGAAGGCAACGTGACGTTTGCCGGGACGGGCAGTTTGGAATTGGTCAACAGTGCCAATATTTACGTTCCCAATGGACAAAAGGCGACATTCACGGTGCAACTATCCGGCTCAGCCGGCCTTGCCAAGGGGGATCTGGGTGAATTGTCGTTGACGGGGAATAACACTTTCACCGGGCCGGTGTCGGTCAATGGCGGGATTCTCTCTTTCAACGCTCCTGCGGCACTGGGCACAGGCACCGATGCCATCATTGTGTCGGGAGCCACCCTAAAAAACCTCAACTCTGGTACCGGCAATTTTGTGAGCGCCAACCGCGCGGTGTCCATAGCGAGCATGGGCGCCATTTTTGACGTTCCCACTGCCACGGCAAAATTGCAGTGCGCCAGTGTCATTTCGGGCATCGGGCCGCTGACAAAGACAGGCAATGGCGCGCTGATTTTGTCCGAGGCTAACACCTACACCGGCATCACCACCGTCAGCGGGGGCACGCTTGGTGTCGCCAATATCAGTGGCAGTGCGACCGGCTTTGGCGGCGTGGATCTATTAACAGGAGGCCGGTTGACGGGCGCGGGAAGCATTTCGGGGCCGCTGATGGTTAATGGAATAATTTCACCGGGCGCCAGTCCCGGAACCTTGAGCACTTCGGATGAGACTTGGAACGGCGGCGGCGAGTATGAATG
>ERZ869936.1824-NODE-1824-length-13909-cov-16.999711_pt1 | contig 13909 bp, 8 predicted proteins | sample MGYA00520876_ERZ869936 | MGnify/ENA primary metagenome ERZ869936 (study PRJEB32218, sample SAMN09650985) | biofilter metagenome | isolation source: enrty point of leading RO module | place: Saudi Arabia: Thuwal, RO plant located on Red Sea | collected 2016-02-17 ...
AGCCGCGCAGTTCGAGGGGCCGCCGGCCTCTTCGGCGGAGTGGGAAACGCTCCGGAACGAGTGGCGGACGGAACTGCGCGAGAAGTGTTTCCGGTCATGGCCGGCGGATGTCGAATCGTCCGCAGCGATTGCCGACCTCGGCATGACGGAGACATCGCAGGTGACGCGCGACGGCGTCGAGTTGACGGCGTGGCGGTTTACCAGCCAGACGCCGTATCAACTGGACCTGTATGTGGCACACAAGGCAGGCGCCGACGCACGGCAACTCGACCTCATCGTGCTGAACGTGCTCGACCAAAAGGGCTGGGAGAGTTTCGTCCAAACCGCCGGAGCCGCCCTGCCCGATCGCTTCGGGGCCGATGAGGCGGCGCACGATTCCGAAGCGTGGACCGGACTGGCTCAGATGCTCACCGGCAACAACTGGGGGATGGCCTGGGTGGCGCCGCGGGGCGTCGGTCCGACCGAATGGTCGCGCGACGAACGGGAGCGAACTCACATCCGGCGGCGGTTCATGCTGCTGGGACAAACGGCCGACAGCATGCGGGTCTACGACACCCGCCGCGCGATGCAGGCCCTGCGCGCGATCCACGGCCTGGGCGAGGTTCCGCTCTGGCTGCAGGGGGAGCGCGAGGCGGCGGCGTGGGCGCTGTATGCGTCGCTGTTCGAGCCGGAGGTCGCGCGGCTCGATCTGTGGTCGTTGCCCGCCACGCACCGGGACGGTCCGACGTTCTTGAACGTGATGCGTTTTCTCGACATTCCGCAGGCCGTCGCACTGGCGGGAGAGCGGTCAAGAATCCGGATCTACGACGCCGACGCCTCCGCGTGGCGGTATCCGCTGGACACGGCCGCACAACTGGGCTGGCCGGAAAAGCAGGTCGTTGTGCGCGCGCTGCCCGCCGACATGCCGGAGTAACCAGCGCGGTGCGCCTGTTCGTCTCCGAATACGTCTGCAGCGGCGCATGGCCCGACGCCGTGCTGCCTGAGTCGCTGGCCCGGGAGGGAAGAGCGATGCTGCTCGCTTTTCTCGAAGATGCGGCCCGAGTTCCCGACTGCGAAGTCTGGACGACCTGGGACGAACGACGTTGCGGACGGTTTCCCCTTCCGCAGGTGACCTGCCAAACGCCCTGCTCTCCTGAAGCGGAATGGAACCTGTTTCAGTCCCTGGCTCGGCAGTCGGACGCGACTTACATCATCGCGCCCGAGATCGGCAACGAACTGACCCGGCGATGCCGAATGGTCGTCGAGCGCGGGAGGCGATCGCTCAACACGGCACCCGACGCGATCGAACTCTGCAGCGACAAGCTGCGACTCGCCGAACGGCTCATCGAGGCCGGGATTCCGACGATCGACACGGCGCTGCACGATCCGCAGGCCGCGTCGCCGTATCAGTTTCCCGTTGTGCTGAAACCCCGTTTCGGGGCCGGTTCGGAGTCGGTCTGTCTCTGCGAGGACGATGAGACGTTGCGACGATCAGCCGAGCGATTGGAATCATCCGGCCTGGGAGATGCGGTGATTCAACCGTTCGTCGACGGCGACGCGTGTTCGGTCGCCGCGCTGTTTGACGAGGACGGCGGCTGTCGTTCGATATTTCCCGTTGCCCGGCAGAAGCTTTCCGCCGACGGCCGCTTTCGCTATCTCGGTGGAAAGATCGACGCCCGACGAGAGATTCCGCGCGGCGTTGAACGGATGATCTGCCGGATCGGGAAACTGATCCCGGGATTTCGCGGGTACATCGGTTTCGATTTTGTCCGGCCGCAGTGCCATTCTCAGGATGCGATCCTTGTCGAAATCAACCCGCGGCTGACGACGAGCTACCTGGGATATCGAAGCCTCGCGCGAAGTAATCTTGCCGAGTCGATCCTGCGACGGAAAGACGGCGGGAATCCGATTCGATGGAAACCTGAAGCAATCGAGTTCTCGCCGGACGGTCTGCTCACAGGCCTGGGATCGACTGCAGAAATCGGTTCGGCGCGAGTCGCCGTGCCCATCCGTCACGACAACCATTGAGCAAGCCATGCGCGTCATCGGGCTCGACATTGGCGGCGCGAACCTCAAGGCGTCTGACGGCGAGACGGTTTCGATGTCTCGTCGCTTCCCTCTGTGGCGGGAACCGGACAGGTTGGCGGCCGCGCTGGGGGATCTGCTGCGCAGCTTCAATGGCTTTGACGGAATCGCCGTCGCGATGACGGGCGAACTGGCCGATTGCTTTACCACAAAACGGGAGGGAGTGGCGCACATTCTGGACGCGGTCCGGCAGGCGTCCGGCGGCGCAATCGTGCAGGTCTGGCAGACCGGAGGCGAGTTCGTCAACGTCGAGACGGCACGGGAACTCACACCGCTGGTGGCCGCCGCCAACTGGCATGCGCTGGCCGCATGGGCCGGGCGGATGGCGCCGGATGGGGCGTCGCTGCTGATCGATATCGGATCGACGACGTGCGACGTCATCCCGATCGAGAACGGAATCCCGATGCCGGCCGGACGCACCGATCCGGAACGATTGCAGACGGGCGAACTGGTCTACAGCGGCATCTGGCGGACGCCGGTCTGTGCCGTTGCCGATTCTCTCCCGTTTCGCGGGAGCGACGTGCCGGCGGCGGCGGAACTGTTTGCGACGATGCTCGACGTCTACCTGCTCCTCGGCCACATCGCTGAAGACCCCGGCAACCGGGAAACCGCGAACGGCCGGCCGGCGACCGTTGAGGCGGCCCGGGACCGAATGGCGCGGATGATCTGCGCCGACCGCGATGCGGTCTCGCTCGAGGATGCGCAGTCGATGGCCGCTGCGGTCGCTCAGGAACAGTTGCATCAAATCGGCTCGGCACTCGAGCGGGTGCTCGTCAACCTGACCGGTCCCTGCCAAGCCGTGCTGACGAGCGGCGAGGGAGAATTTCTTGCCCGGCGATTGATCAGCAGCAGTGCTTCCCTGGCCGACGTCACGTCGATCTCACTGGCGGAGGCGCTCGGGCGCGAACATTCCAGCGCCGCCTGCGCGTTCGCACTGGCGCGGCTGGGGCGGGAGAGAGTCTTCAGTGAACAGTGAATGGCGGGCAGTGGCACCCTATGAGTCAAACAGGGTTTGACGGGCGACTCGGAATCAGACAATGAAAACTCTGCTCGTGATGCGGCATGCCAAGTCGAGTTGGGACAATCCTGATCTGCTGGACCATCAGCGCCCGCTCAAGAAACGGGGTCTCCGCGACGCACCCCGGATGGGCCGCTGGCTGGTCGAACACGAACTCATGCCCGATCTGATCGTCAGCTCGCCCGCTGTCCGCGCGCGGACGACGGCGGAACTCGTCGCCGAAGCCTGCCACTGCGACGAGGCAATCCGTATCGTCGACGATCTCTATCCCGGTTCTCCCCGGGACTGGATTGCCGCCGCCGCCGCCATTCGCGAGGGCGTGAACCGGCTGCTGATGGTCGGCCACAATCCCGGCATCGAGGATTTTCTGGAGACCCTGACCGGCGAGTTCGTCCGCATGCCGACCGCCGCGATCGCGCGGCTGGACGTCACAATCGACGACTGGTCGACATTCAATGTCGACGGAAACGTGACGCTGGTCGATGCGTACCGGCCAAAAGAAATCGACGCGGAGTAACCTTCTGTTGGCGGGCTCAGTGAGGCCGCAGCACTTCAAAGAAACCGGGCTCAGTGAGCCCGGCTACAGGTTGTTATTAACCCTGCGCTGCGGCGAGATCGTCGGCGGCCATCTGGGCGATGACGCGGTACTGCTCCTGCATGGGGCCTTCGACTTCGGCCAGTTCCTGGTGGGCGGTGACGACGTTGTGCTTGAAATCGTACCCGCACGTTTCCGGGTCGAGTTCACCGAGGGGGGACCAGTCGGTCGTCTGATCCTCGTCGAGGTCCGAAGTGATGTTGAACAGCCTCTTCACGCCCATCCGCTTCAGGATTTCCAGTGATTCTTGCGAGGGGTTCACGAGCGTCAGAATCGCGCCGCCGGTCGCGCAGCGGGTTCTCCGTAGATGGAGCAGCGTGCCGAGAAATGTGCTGTCGAAGTGCTCGCAGCCGCTCAGGTCGATGCGCAATTCGGTTGCATCACCGGCGAGACAGTCTTCGACGAACCGTCTGAGGGCGGGACACTGGAAGGCTTGCGCCCGGCCGCAGACACGCAGCCGGACCACGCCGTGCTGGCAACAGGCGTCAATCGTTCCGGAGTCGGTCGGCATGAGAAGTCTCCGCTCGGGAGTCGCGATCGGATGATATGGATTCTACCAATCGTGCGCACCTGGCGGCAGTGTGGATTTCGGTCGGGCACTTTCATCCGAAACTCTCCGGCCGATTTGGTGTTTAAGCGAGTGTGAAGAGTAAGCAACCCATCAGACAACTTCACGACGGCTGTACGCGAGCAACGGCCGCAACAAGGGGAGAAACAACGATGCGACTCAGCGTTCCCGCCGCCCTGATTACGTTGGTTCTGATTTTTCAGTCGACGCCCGCCGAGGCGCAGATTCGCAGGCCGCGAGTGATCGCGACCGACGCCGAGAACCTGCCGCGGCTGGCCAACGATCAGGTCGAGGGCACTATCTTCGAATACACCGCTACGCGGTCGCGGTCGTCCGACGAACTGACCGGCCGGTTCCGGATCGAAGAGACCGGCATCTTCTCGGTCCGGGAGGAGATCGACAGTCAGGATCTGCGGCGCGCGGTGCGCGAACGCGTGTTGAGCGGCGGCGACGTTGCGGCGCTGCCCGATCCTTCGCAAGAGGACAGGATCGGCGACGTCATTCCCATGAAGGACGGCAAGTACAAGCTCGACTTCGTCGACTCCGAGGATCTCGCCGGCTTCGCCATCGTCTGGCCCAAGCAGGACCGTCCGGGCGTGTGGATGGGCTACTTCCAGGAACTTGAAGACGGGAAGCAGGGACAGCGCTGGACGATTGAAATCCGCGAGTCGCAGGACTGAGTATGCAGACGGACATCAGAATGGTTGATACGTCTCCGGAAACCGGATCAGCATCCAGTGGTGTTCGTAGTCCCGCCAGTCGTCCCAGCCCATTTCGCCGTACATGTCGCGGCGCTTCTTGTTTTGCAGCCGCTCGGGATGAGGATGATCCATGTGGTCGTTCAGCAGTTTGAGCGCCAGTCCCCAGCGCTCGCGGCGGCGATGCCGGCGAACCGCTAACAGATAATGCTCCTCGCCGGACGGGTCGACCCACCGCGCCAGTTCTCTGAAGTTGTCCTCGAAGGCCTGGTGCTGCGCCTCGGGATCGTCGATCGGATGTTCAGCGATGACGTCCGGCAATTCCCGGTAGCCGATCGCCCGGCCCTTGCGGTAGAGGGCGTCGACGAGCCGGTCCCGCTGCTTTTCGAATTCTTTCCGCAGTTGCACCTGTTCGGGATCTTCCGTGTCGATTCGCGTACCGAAGTGGGCGGCAAGCGCCTTGCGGTCGATGGCGTTGATCACGACGTCGGCCGCGGCGACGACTTCATCAAGCCGCTGTTTGCGGTTCGCATCGTCGATCAGATGCAGGCGGATTTGCGCGACGCGCGGCTCGTCGGAATGAGCCGCAAGGATTTCAGCCGCAAGCTCATCGAAGAGGGCCTCGTCGTCGGGCCATTTCAGCTTCGCGAGTTCCGAGAGTTGCCATTCAAGCCGGCTTTGTTGCAGACGGTCCCGCGTCGTCTGCGGCGGATCATCGTTCGACTTCTCGTTCTCCGGCCTTGTCGTCGTCGCCGGCGGCATAAAGTAGGTGACCGGGAATCCGGTCGGATGCTGTCTCGCTCCCGGATGTCCCGCCGGTCCGTCCACGAAGTAGATGCTGCCGATCAACAGGTCGCCCGGTTTCGCGCCGCTGCTCTGCGCAGCGGCTCCCGGATCCTTGAACCACACTCGTTCGGTCTCGCCGTGCTGCAGCAGCTTGGGGGAGAGGGGCGGCCGGTTGTGAGCGATGTCGGCCGGCGAGCGGTAACCGCTGATTGATACGCTGCTCTTGAGCGGCCGATCCAGCGCCATTAACGCGTCCTTCGAGCGCTCGAGCACGCCCGGATCGACGTGTCGGAGGGAGGCCCGTAACACGTACTCGCCGGCGTCCAGATGAACCGCGGCGGGGTAGATGTCGCCGGCGGCGGCGAATCGCTTGTCGTCGTCGAAGATCATCCAGCGATAGGATTCGATCAGCCCGTCGTAGAGGAGTTCGTCGAGGGCGGGAATGCGCGGCGTCACGTTGCCGGCGGCGGACTGTGAGAAGCGATACGTCAGCAGGAGTTCGTGAGTCGGCCCCAGGCCGGGGAGTTGGTCGCGAGCACCGGAAAGGGGCCTGATCTGGGCATCGGTCGGCCGCAGCAGCTCCCGACGTGTCGTCAACGATCCGTGGGGCCGGAGGACTTCGTGCGCGAGCCGGGCCGTCACGTCGATGCCGACCGTGCCGCCGTCGTTGGGCAGCGCGAGCGATGCGCCCGAGGGGCTGAGCCCCCGAAAGGTCGCTTCGTAGTTGAGCTGCGAGTCGCCGAGACTCAGCCAGTACTGGGCCAGACAGAGTTCGAGCGTTCGCCCGTTTGTGACGGGGATGCTCCTCACGATCGTCTGTCCGGGTCGGAGGACGATGCGATGCTCCGCTGTGCCTGTTTCGAAGACCCGGCCCGGTTCGAGTTGAACCGTGTGCAGCACGTAGCTGCGCTCGGCGTCTGCCGCATCGGACGTTTTCGATTCCGGCGCGTCGCGTGACAGGCGGACGTCGAGCCACGTTGCGCCGTGCGGGACGATAATGAACTGCCGGTCAATCGAACCGGGGGTCATTTCGAGTGTGCCGCGAATCGAGCCCGAGGCCGGCAGATCGACAGGGACGGTCACCGCGACAGGAACCCGCGCGATCGTTCCCCGCTCCGGATGCTCCGGATCGGTCGCCTGCACCTCGCCCGTATGCAGTCCCGGCTGGAGCCCGGTCGGATCGACGCGCACCTCGAACGACGCGCCGGACGACGTGAGATGCAGAAACTCGCCGGTTTCGATCCAGTCCTCCGTCGATTGCAGCTTCAATGTGAGTTCGTACCGTTGGCGGTCTGCTTTCGAGGCGCGTTTCGGAAAATGGGGCGTCAGGCGGACGCGGAACGTGCCGACCCGATCGATCTCGCCCGGTTCCCGGAGATAGATGCCCCGCGCCGATCCGAGTTCAAAGATGGTGACGTCGATCCGTTCCGGTTCTCCGGGCGACTTTTGATCACGCAGCAGTTTCTCGTAGGCGCGGTCGACCTGGAGCAGACCGGGGCCTTCGGCGGTCGGGTCGAGTGCGGCCACGGGTGCGGCGGTGTTCTGTAAGGCGCGGCGCACGCTGTACGGCGTATAGGAAACCTGCTCTGCCTTCAAAGCCGACAGCAGCAGGGCGATCCCGCCGCAGGCCGTGGGGGAAGACATCGACGTCCCGTTCATGCGCTGGTGAGGCCTGAGCGTGTACTCGGGAACGGGCGCGATCGCTCCGCCGGGGGCGAGCAGATCGACGCCCCAGTCGCCGTCGAGCGCCGGGCCGCGTGAACTCCAGGTGAAGGGAAGTCCCGGATAGACCTCGCGCAGCGCGTACTCGGCCGCCATCATTTCCGGCGACACGTAGGCGGCGACGCCGAGCACGGCGGACGTCGAACCGCCCGGCGCGCCGACCGTGGAGAGCGCCGGGCCCGAATTTCCCGCGCTGGCGACGAAGATGACGTTGTGCTCGTCGACGAGTTCGCTCAGCAGTTCGACCAGACGGCCGCGATTCGGCGTGGAGGTCGGCTCGCCGTAGCTCATGTTGACCAGATCGCAGCCGTTTTGAATGACCGCCGCGATGCCCCGCGTGAGCCCCACGCCGGTCTCCATGCCGTCAAGCCTCGTGTCGCCGATTTTAACGGAGACGATCTGCGCGCCGGGCGCTTGACCGTTGCGGTCCGGGTCGTCGGGGAAATTCGCGGCGACAATGCCGGCCACGTGCGTCCCGTGCGATCCGGAGACGGTCACGATTGACAGCCTGTGGCCGTCGTCGTGGATGTTGACCGAGTAGTTGAGCCGGATCTCCTCCCCGAACGAGGCGTGCTGCCGCTCGTCGCGGTAGTTGGTCAGGAGCGCTTCGTCGGCCAGATCGCCGTCTTCGTCGGTGTCGATCGCGGCCCGCCATACCCGCCCATCGTGGAAGACGATGCAGTCGTAGATCGGTCCGGGATCGTCGTACGCATTCTGCGCCGCTTCGAGGACTTCCAGCCGCGCCTGCAGTTCGTCGCGTGGCAGCGATTCCTGCTCGCCGGGTTGCGGATGTTCCTCGTCCCAGGCGGCGATCCGTCGCCGCAGTTCGGCCGCGCGGTGCTCTTGCTTCAGGTTCCACTCCCGTGTGCGGTCCGCCTTGAGACGCGCGACCAGATCGGAGGGGAACAGTTCATAGGCGCGCTTGAGTCCCAGACGGTATTCGCCGCTCGAGTTGGTCCACGCCTCGGGAATGATGAGCGTGCGGCCCGTGAGTCCTTCGATGCGCCTCTCTGCGGGTTGCCTTACGACGTCCAGCAGCACATCGCCGCTGCCGGTGCCGTCGATCAGATCGACGATTTTCGGCTGACCGTCCGTCGTCTGCTGCAGGCCCGGGGCGCCGGGGTCGACGCCCGAGTCGAAGATCGCCACCACCACGCCGCGCCCGTCATACTCCGGATGCGCTTCGAGAAATCTCGCCGCGCCGGTTTCCTCTTTGGGAAGCAGGCTGCGGTAGGGAAACTCCCGATCGTGCTGGCCGTATGAATGAGACGCAGCGGTAAGGAGAATCAGAAGAGCGGTAAGCAACGGATGTCGAGACATGAAGCCGGTTGGATCGTAATGAACTCTGGCAGGCGACCTTCAAGTCTACGTTCCCACCGGACCGTGTGCGACGTCCAATTCGATCATGCGAGACGGTCGCCACGACAGTTCAGTGGAGCAATGCGGGACACAAATCGGCAGTGTTTGCAGCAAGGCTGTCAGGGGCCGTTGGCATCCCGCCGGTGTCTTTGCGTTGGCAGTCTTCTCTGAATCGCACTGGCGAAACGCCAGTGGCACCCTGCATCGCGTGTACCGGTTGTCGGCGTCACAAGGGCGCACGCTGCCAGCGTGTGCGACGAAGGATCGAACTCGCCGGCGGGAATCCCCACGATTGCGGCGCATGAAAAACCCGGCGCTCGCCAGCGCCGGGTTTTCACGATCGATTCCAGACAGCAACTACTTGTTGCCGATCGCGATCAATTCGTTCTTGTTCGTGATGTACAAGACGTTGTTGGCGACGATCGGCGTGCTGAAGACCGAGTTGCCCATGTCGTTCTCGGCCAGCATGTTCATCTCAGTCGAATGCTCAAACACGAGGATCGCGCCGACTTCGTTGCCGATGTAGACCTTGCCGTCGACGATCAGCGGCGAGCCCCACGCCTGGGCGAACATGTCGTAGCTCCAGTAGCCTTCGCCGGTACGGGCGTTCAGGCAATGAAATACACCGCTGAAGTCGGCGATGTAGAGGATGTCGTCCTTGATCGCCACGGTTCCGCAGGAGCGGTGCATCTCTTCCTCATAGTCGAGCTTGCCGTTCCCGTTAATGTCAGAGCCGGTAAAGTGCCAGACGACGGCCGAGTTGGGGTTGGGAATCGCTTTTTCCCCGGCGCTCTCGTCGACCGCCTGCAGGCGCCGCGGCGGAAGTTCGTTGCCCTCGGCGTCGACCGCCAGTTCCGCACTCACGTCGCCTGATTTGGTCGGGTCGATGCACCACAGGTGGCCGTTGCCTTCGCCGTGTTCCGGATCTTCGCCGACGGCGACATAGACGAGACCGTCGTAGATCACCGGTGTGGCGATGATGTGGTTCCGCGTCGACCGGCCGCGAACCGAGTAGAGCGACGTCTTGGGGTTGGCGTCGAACTTCCAGAGCAGTTTGGAATTGCCTGCGCCGTCGCCCTGGGGATCGAAACTGTAGATCCAACCGTCTCCGCCGCCGAAGATGACCTGGGCCTGACCGCCGACCTCCGTATAGGCGGGCGACGACCACTGGCCGTGCAGGATGTTCGTTCCGGGGGACTTGTCGGTCCACAGCACCTCGGCGGTGTCGCGGTTGATGGCGAAGAAGCTGGGTGCGTCTGGGGCGGGAATATTGACGTGCGATTCGTCAACGCCGTTGGAGGTGCAGACGAACAGCAGGTCGCCGACCCCGGTGATCGAGCAACTGCACATGTTGTGCTGCGAGACGCCCATCTCGCCCATCATGTCGTAGATCCAGACGACGTCGGCTTCGTTCTTCGCGGTCGAATCCTCCGCATCGAACGGGCCGTCGTTCTCGTCGTCATGGAAGCCTTCCAGGTCGAGACAGCAGACCTCGCCCCGGTTGTTGACGTACCACAGGCGGTCCCCGTCGACGAACGGCGCAGCGCAGACGCCCATGTCGGGCCAGTCGTTGACGAGTCCCTGCGGGAGCTTCGTATTCGAATGCTGCCACAGGAATTCGCCTGTCTCTTCGTCGAAGCAGATGAGGCATCCCAGGTCAGGGCCGCCTTCCGAGCGGGCCGGAAAACGGGGCACCCAGCCGTGGCCGTTGTTCGTGCCGACGATGACTTTCCCGTTGGCGACGACCGCGTTGCCGTAGGTCTGCGTGCCGAGCGGCTGCGACCAGAGGATGTTCTCCCCGCTGTCGACGTCCCACTCGGCGGGAATGTTCTCGCCGGGCGGCGTGTTGTTGCGGTGGCTCCAGCCGAAGAACTGAGGCCAGTCGCCCGCACCGACGTCCAGCGCGGAGATTTCTTCCACCGCCGCCGCTGTCGGATCGTGCGCGGCCGTTTCGTCGTCCGCGATAATCAACATCCGGGCGGCCGGCGCGGCCCCGATCAGAACGGCGAGCGCTGTCAGTGAAGTCCTGATTCTCATCAACATCGTCCTCTCAAATCGAAATGCGAGCCAACCGGCATCAGCCGTTGCGGAAGGACTATTCCGCAGCGGCGGTTTCGGCCGGCGCGGCGTTACTGGTGACGGTCAGATTGTCATAAAACAGTTCGGCGTCCTTGGCGTTTCCAAACACGCCGGGGCTGCCCTTCACGTTGGGAACTTCGTCCTCTCCGACGATCATCCAGTCCGCCGGTTCTTCCTCATCCCGCTGCCAGACTTTTCCGCGAAGCACGGCTTTGCCGTCTTCCACAGACGCCTGGAACTTCATTGTGTACCACGTTTTTTCCTGCCACTCGAACGGCACATCGACGGAAAACCGGTCGAGTTGCGTGGTCCAGGTGCGGAACTGCAACTGCTGGCTGGCGCCCATCAGGTCCATCGTGTACCGCTGTGCGACGAGGCCGATGTCGGGCAGTTTGCCGTTCTTGCGCAGTCCGTAAACGTCCGCCTGCACGGTGTAGTCGTGCAGGTCGTCGTGGCCCATCCAGCCCTGGCTCCGCATCCCCTTGGGGATCGTCGTGATCTTGCACATCACCCCGTTCCCCTCGAACGGGCGATCGGCAAGAGTGATCGCCAGCCGCACGTCCTGTTCGGTCACGCCTTCCACGCCCGTGGGGCGATCCCAGGTCGACCATTCGTACGAGGCGATGACGTTCTCGCTTTTCAGGATTTCAAGGACCGGGTCGAGTTTCGCCTGCGCTTCTTCGAGATTCTTCGGCTTCGCCTCACCCTGGTCAAGTTGCAGGTAGCGCAGGAAATCGGTCCAGCCCTGGGCGGGCGTGGAATTGTCGTACACCTGCTCGGTGCGGTTGAAGTTGACCAGACCGGTGCGGAGGTAGATGTACAACTGCCCCGCCATCGGATCCTGTTCGGTGAGCCTGGAGAACAGGTCGTAGTCGATCACGATGTGCCGGTAGCTGCAGCCGACCCATGTCTCCGGCACTTCGCCGTCGTCGAAGTCAAACGCCCAGCCGAGTTCGGGGACGACGCGAATCCGCGCTTCGCCGGTGAGTTCGCCGACCGTGGCCGTCACGATGACGGCGGCGTGTTCTGCAAAGTCGTCCGGAATCGAATAGGTCCAGCGATCCGTCCCGTCCGAGAGTTTCTCGATCGCCACGGACCCAGGTCCGTCGATGGTCAGAGTCGCCTCTTCCACATCCGCGACGCCGACGAACTGACCCAACTCGTTGTAGAGCCGGATGTCGAATTGTTGAGCCGTGCCCGGCCGCAACAGCACTTCGACCGGTGCGATCTGGACCTGCGCGGGTTCCGGATTGTCGGCCTTGGGCAACTCAACCAGCAGTTGCGGAACCGGGTCCGCTTGCGGACTCGCATCCGGTTTGGCGAAACAATACATCGCGTCGGTCGACGGGAAGTAGATGCGGCCCTGCGCTGCGATGATCGAACCGTGGCATTCTTCGCCGCCGGCGAGACGGCCGCGCTCGAGAATCTCAACGCCCTCTTCCTCCGAGGGCTTCATGATGTACCAGCGTCCGCCGGCGGTGCAGTTGTAGATCTTGCCGTCGGCGTAGAGCGGACTGCTGCGCTGCATCGTGCCGAGCGGCTTGCGGGCGATCTCCTCGCCCGTTTCGGCGTCGAGCACGGCCAGCTTGGCGCCGTCTTCGATGACGTACAGCCGCCCGTCGATGTGCAGCGGCGTGCTGCGCGAGACGGCCATCTCGTCGATCTTCCACACCGGTTCCGCAATTTCCCCTTGCTGTGTCGCGTCGATGCAGAAGAACGCGCCCATCGTGTTTGCATCGAGGTTCTCTTCCGAGTGCCCGCAGTAGACGCGGTTGCCGACGACCAGCGGCGTGCAGTTCAGCCCGTGGCTGGAGACGTAATAACTCCAGATGAGCCGGCCGGTGCGCGGTTCCATCGCATGCACCGCGCCGTCGCCCGAGCCGAACACCATGGCGAGCTGTCCATTAAAGGTCGCCAGAATCGGCGCGCTGTAGGTGGTGTCTTCCGGGAGCAGCCGCGTCCCGTTGAACCAGACCGGAAGCCCCCCCTTGCTGGAATCAGCCGGATCGTGGGAGCGGTAGTCGAACGCGATGAAGCGGTGCGCCGGCTTGGCCATTTCACCCCAGCCGATGACGATCGCGCTGCAGATAACGTTGGCTTCGTGCACCAGCGGGAAGTTGGTCCGCCCGCCGTACGTGCTGAGCGCCCCGTACTGCTCATGCAGCGACTTATCCCATTTGACTTCGCCGGTATTGGCGTTGAGGCAGCAGAAGTAGCCGCACACGCCCTGGGCGAACATCAGATCGTCTTCCGGGTTCTGATGCGGCGCGCCGACGACGCACGACCAGCCGACCCGCTCCCGCGGCACGTCGGACAGGTAGACGTTGAACCGGTACTCCCACAATGTTTCTCCGGTCGCCGCGTCGAGGCAAACGACCTTCTCGCCTTCGCGTTCCGGCACGTCGCGCTCGGCGTTGCAGATCATGTACAGCTTGTCGCGCATCACAATCGGCGTCGACCGGCTGCCGAGGTCGTCCCGCTTCCAGACCAGATTGCTCCCCTCGGCCCCCGGTTCGGCCTGCGGGTCCCATGTGTCGGGCAGGTTCGTTTCGGTCGAGACGCCGTTACGTTGCGGACCGCGCCAGTTGGTCCAGTCGGTCCCCTGGGCTTGTGGCTCGGACTCCTGAGCCCACAGACCCGATGGCGAGAAAGTGCACAGCAGGCCAAGCAATCCCAAGCAGGCAAGCCAACGTGTCCGCATCATGTGAACGCCTTCGCTGGTTCCAGAAGTCAATCGTGATTTGTTGTCGATGCGCCGAGTGCGGGAAGCGCCCGCGCTCTCGAAGCGGCATCGCGGCAGGTCGGATTCTCCGCGGTCTTCACGAAGAACAGTGAGGCGGGAGCGACTGCAAGGAGGGCAACGCCGTCAGGCTCCGTCACGTTTAACAATAGTCAACGCGATTCCCGCCGACAAGCGGCCCTGCGGCGTCGGGCTTCAGTGGTCAGTCTTCAGTTGCCAGTTTATCAGTCACCGGCCGGCCCAGGCGAGCGGCGCGGCGTCAGCCCGCCGATACGAACTG
>ERZ869936.1825-NODE-1825-length-13908-cov-5.673067_pt1 | contig 13908 bp, 6 predicted proteins | sample MGYA00520876_ERZ869936 | MGnify/ENA primary metagenome ERZ869936 (study PRJEB32218, sample SAMN09650985) | biofilter metagenome | isolation source: enrty point of leading RO module | place: Saudi Arabia: Thuwal, RO plant located on Red Sea | collected 2016-02-17 ...
TATTGCTGTTCTGGAATCGGCCGTGGAGTAATGAATGGAACACCACGGAAATCCACGTCTCCAATATCCTTATTGTAAAAGAAGACGCAGATCTCACGTCTCGATTCATACACCGGCATTTTCGACGAGGTCATCAGCTTCCACTTCCTGTCTTCCTCGGACTCGATTTCATAGAAAAAGCGGATCGGAAAGACTCCCCTGGCTTCCCTTTCCAACGGATTGATGAACTCCATGCCGCCCGGGTGGATCACGGTCTTCTGGTCGCCGATGGTGATCCCGATCTTGGTATTCACGAGATTCACATACAGACAGCCGCCCTTCCTGAATTTGGCCAGATCAATCACTCTGGAGTGGAATCTCAGGCCATTTTTGTCATCATTCGGAACCAAGACGATCAGGGCTTCGCGCACACCCTCGGGTATGAGGCTTCGCGACAGATCCTCGTACAGGATCTCACCGTCTGGTCCGGTAACGGGCTGGACCACCCGGACGGATCCGGTCCTGTCGACAGGAACCGATTGATTGACCATGCGAAGGTGAATCCGGACTTCATGGAGCTCTTCCCCAGATAGCACCGTGAGTGGATTGGCGAGATCCGCGGGGAGGGAAGTCGCCATGATCCACGCGGACCGGCCATCCTTCTTACCCGGGTCGTCCGCCTGCCCGTTTGTCCAAGCGGGGAGGAAAGCCAGCAGCCAGCAGATCCAGAGTCGTTGATTTCTCATGGGGCAGTCAAACCTCATCGCCTGCGAGCCACCGGAAGCTCACAATCTCGAACTTCCGCCCGAAGCGCCGGTTGATCGGGCTGAGATTGGCATTCTCGACATATTCCCCATCCCATCCCGGATCATACGAGTCGTCGTCGGGATCTCCTTCATAGAGAAACGACGGCTCATGGGGCGCGTTTGCCCCATCGGTGTATTCGGGAGTGCGCTGCACGATGGCCTCACACCAAACGCGCGCGATCACATTGCCCTCGGAATCGAGCGATTCCCCGTAGCCGCGGATGCGGAAAGTGTCGTCGCGCACCTGTAGGGTGTTGGCGATTGGCTTGAGTAGATCGGCCTGCATGACATATCCCGGAATTCCCGCAAAACGCGAACCCTCTACCGCCTCCGGAGTATTGAATTCGTGGCTGCCAAGATCGGAGGGCTCGATGGTGCGTGCCCTTCTGTTCTTGTATCTGTAGTTGACCGATGAACTGTCCGGCTCGGCATCGTCGAAATCGATCGCACTTTGCAGGGCACCCATCAAGCCTAGATCACTATCTTCGAGCCGGCGGTTGATGAACTCGGAGAAGTTGAGGAAAGGTCCGCGGCGTTTGACTTGCTCCACACATTCTTCGGCGAGCAAGCGAATCTGGGCGTCGCTAATGAAGCGAACCCCGCTCCACACAGAGTAACCGTCGTCGCGAGCGACCCCCATAGAGATGTCGGAGGTTTCTCGATCAGTGGTCGGTGTGTCGAAACGAGACAGCGCGATATGGCCTTCAGGCACCCTAATCTCGCTTAAGTTGCCGTTAGCACCGCGAAAGAACACCTTTCTTTCACGGATGCCCTTGAAGAGGGCATACCACGCATCCACCGAGGTGCTGTTCACGTTAAAGGCACCATCGACCAACAGATGTTCTGAGGCACGCAGGTAGGCATCGTCCCGGTTGAGTTTTTGCTGCACTTCGGCATCCTCAATGCCGCCAGCATGGTATTGATACCGGCTGATGGGCAGGCCGCCGCCATCGGTGAGTGCTTCGATGTTGGCCTGGAGGTTTTCGGCATCAGTCGCCCAAGGGCGGGTCTGATTGGCAATCGAGGAAATGAAGTATTCGTCCCAAAGGGCATCATTGAGCATCAGCACATGATCCCAATAATCCGAGTAAGCCTTGGTTTCCACGGTCTTCATGTCGGTTAGAGCCACTTCCGCCCAATTTTCTGTGCGTATAAGCAAATCCATGCGGACATGTTCCTGGCTTTTGGAGTTGTCATGGCGGAAATACACCTCTTCGCGGGGAATCATCGGATGGATGAAGGAATTACCGATGCCCCCGCCGGTAATGCCGCTTTGATATGCGTAATGCTTGGAGTAGGCATTGTAGAGTGAGACCGGAGTTCCCCTCACATCCTCGTGGACGCGCTGGCGGATCTCCCAGTCGGGGTTGAGATCCTTGGCCCAGATCCAACCCGGACTGATGCGCATACCCGAAAAGGAAGCCAGACTGCAGATCGGAGCAGTCGGTAGTTCGATGGCTGGCACGGCGGTAACCTTCTCGAAGGGATTGGATCCGAAGCCCAACCAAGGCTTGCCGTCGATCTCGCCGGTCAACTTGACCAACTCGCTGGGCGAGGTAGGACCAAAGGATACTTCATAGGAACTGTCCAATCGCTGGGTATGGGCACGGGCCTCGCTGTGCTCAGTCATGTAGAGGCCGCCTCCAAAGTTGTAGGGCGGGGCATGCAGCCAATTTCGACAGCGCCAGTCCCTGGCCCAACTCGCGGGAGTTGCGAGCCGGTTCACAGTCTTGAGCGTCAACAGCGAATAGCCCACCGGGAGCGGGTCTTCGGACTCGATCAACGGAATCAAACCGCCAAGCTCATCACGGGTGATGGATTGATAGAGCTGGCTGTTCTGGAACCAGTCGATTTGGTAATGCGAGGGAATACCGTCATCCTTCCAGTCACTGCCGCGACCCAACTTGAATGTCAACGAGCCGGGAGAGTTGCCCTCGCTGCAATTGGCTGGCCGCTGGTCGGCTTGCTTGGAGCGGTCGAAGCTGATCTCGAAGCTGAGATTGCGCAAAATACCATTATCTGAGATCCGCTTCCACCAATTATCACCTCCATCGGTGAGGCCACCTGTGGCACCAGGATCGAAGCCCTCGAACAAGCCGAAATCCGGGTTTCGCCATAAATCCTCATCCCGGCGCCTGAGGAACACTCCCGGCTTAAAGGAAAAGACCTTGAATTCTCCCGGCTGGAACACGATGGGCGAGCCATCGCTGCTCTTGATCGGCACAGCGGCCCTGTGATTGACACCACCTATGCCGGAACCGCGTTTACTGCCATCCGCGTTATAGAACTGTATCTTGTTGGGCCATGCGTGCGGCGTGCCAATCTGCGCTCCAAATTCCCCACTGTTAAAGGTGAGTGGTGTCGAATAGGGATTCCAGAGGGTGACTACTGGTACATCATAGTAATGAAAGGCAATCTCTTCAGCGTTGCCTCTACTCTCGAAGTAGCGCTCTGTCTGGTAAGCGTGAATCAACAGAAATCGAGCAAGCACGGGAAACCGGAGATAAGAGTTTTCACCAAACCAACGGGCATTCTTGTCGAACTCCCGCATGTTGTCCGGAGCGTGCACTCCCGTATAGGGAACACCATCCGCGTGTTTGAGGTTACGCTCCCGCTGGTCAATCACTCCGGAACCTGGCAAGGCCGTGTCCGTGTCTGATCGATACATCCGGTAAAAATGGCGCATGCGCGGCCAGGAGGCGAAGGGGCGGCGTGGCAGATCGGCGTTGTAGGCAAGCACATCCTTGCTGTGGGGTCGAATGGAAGGCTCGGGAGCCAGCCGGTTGGCCTGGGTGTACTGCGGAGCAATGGTGGTGTCTGTGTTTTCAAACAGCAGGCTCAGATCCTTCTTCAGCCCGCCGCTGCGGGTGTTGGATAGGATTCCAGCACTCGATTCGGTAAGGTCGAAGAACTTGGATTTGGCCATGTCCTGATCCGCACAAAAAGAAGGTAGCTCAAGGGTTTTGAGGCTCATAAGGCGGTTCGCCAGCTCCTCGGCCTCGTCATTGCTGCTGTCCAGATTCTCGAAGCCTTCAATGCCACCGATGGCCACTTCTGATGCGGCCCCTTGCGCGGTGGCCCACTGGTCGGCACTGAGTTCGCGCTTCTGGGCGGCAAGGTTGATCTTTGCCTTGTGATTCTCTGGACTGACCCACCAGGCGTAGGCACCGCTCTCACCACTCCGGATTTTGTAGGCGCGTGTCACCTTCTGGGGATTTTCGGCGGTGTGATCCCGACCGAGGGTCCCTTCGCCAACCATGATAACCGAACCTTGATGATCGAGCGCAATGGCAGCAGCGTTCACATCGGTTTGTATATTTTCCGGAAGCGACACCAGCCATCGGCGGAACATCGTCGCACGCTTGGCAACATAGGTGTCTGCAATGGTGGAAACATCGCTGGCCGCCTTGCCCTCCGGAGTGTATTCGGCATTGAGCCAGTTCCCCCAGGAGTCGTAGACGGCTGTCCAATGAGGTTGGGCCACACCGTCTATTTCCCCCGTTTCGGGGTTGCTGTCATGAATTGCTGCCTCTGCGCTGATGCGCATGTCGGGACCAAGCTGTTTCTGGAGTTCCCCGATCGCGATCATCATCGCCAGGCGCGCGTTGGCCCGCGCCTCGGCCATGGCCATGGTCCTGGCCGAGGACCTCAGGGAAACGGTCGAAAGTGCCAGCATGCCCACCCCGAGGATCGCGAGAAGCACCATCAGACTCACTGTCACCACCAGAGCGAAGCCGTTGCTTCTTCTGGTGCGGGGGTTCTTGGCCCACTCTTCTTCAGATTCCGAGTCTACCATGTAAACACAAGTTGAGACTCGAAAGGTGCGTAGCAGGATCGAGTGCGTCAATGTGCCGGATCCAGATCCGACCGTATCTTTTCAATCAGGTTTGGTTGCTGATGTCTCTGCATCCTGGCCGCGCGCGGCTCGGCCGCCGTTGGCTCATCCTCGGCCAGCCACAAGTCTCGCGCCTTCCGGAGGGAAGGTTCGTTTCCAACCGGTAGCAGCCTCGAAAGATGCAGGGAGAAACACGTGGCCGCGAGTAACCTGGGAAGGTTCACGGCCTCACCGATCTCGATCGTCCAAGTCGAGTCTCGACCCTTCATCGAATTGCCCCCCGAAGTGTGGACGTTGCGATCTTCGCCTTTGCCGGCATCCCGGTCGTACTCTCGATTCTCGATCAACGGCGATTCCCGTAGTCCAACGTCCACGTAGACGCGCCATCGCCATGCGGGCAAGAGGGTCTTGAGCGCGCTGGGCTGGGAGCGGCGCGCTGCGATGCCATCAGGGTATTCCACTGTCGGGGCCGGAGCAAAAGTGAACAGAGACGGTTCAAAAGTGGACACGGAGACGGAGCAAAAGTGGAATTCTGTGTCAGCGGCTTACAAGTAGTTGGAGGAGAGCAGGTTGAGCCCGACGGTGCGGGACCGTTCGCAGGATACGGCTCTGCCGGAGGGCAACCGGAGCGGCGGACGTTGCCAAAGGGGCCCTGGCCTCAGGGTCGCGGTCGGCAGGATCCGGCCGCGGCCCGTTGGCCCAAGGCGATAAACTCCGGGGGTTCGGGGGCAGAGCCCCCGAGGCCTTGCCGGCAGGCTCCGGGGTGCCGGAGAATCCTGGAGTGAAAAGAAACAACTGATCAACCGGCTTCCACCGGAGTTTGTTAGAAACACCCTGAGCGAATTCAACGATGGCGTGCTCGATGCCGCCACCGCCTGTGCCCGGCTTGATGTGGGCAGGACAAGGCTCTACCAGCTGCGCTCGGCGTGGCTGCGGGACAAGGCCAGCTTCCTGCCCTGCGCGAGCGGTGGTGCGCGTGATGCGGCATGGCCCGACGAGGTCGTCGCCTGCATCGAAGGTTTCCTGCCGCTGCAAAGCCCTCCCAACTACCAACTCCTGGCCGACGAACTCGACCGTTTGCACGGCTTCAAGCGCGCACGCTCCACCGTCGAGGCCTACATCAAGAAGCACCTGTCCCATCTCATCGCGCAGCCCGAGCGGAAGCCGCGCACCTACCGGCGCTTCCGCCGCGCCCGGATCGGCGAGCTCTGGCAGCACGACAGCTCCATCCACCAGTGGTGGCCGGCGGCCGAGAAACAGACCCTGCTACTGACCACCGACGACTGTTCGGGCTTCTGCGTCGGCGGGCGCTTCGTCGAGCGCGACACCACCTGGAACCACTTCCTGCACTTCCGCGGATGCTTCGAGCGCCACGGCCTGCCCGAATCGGCCTACACCGACGCCCTGAGCCTTTTCGGACCCAGCCCCAGCCACGACCAGCGCGACCCGAAAAGCGAATTCCAGCGCGCCCTGCGGGCCTTGCACATCGCCCACCTCGTCGCTCCCACGCCGCAGGCCAAGGGCAAGATCGAACGTCGCTTCGGCACCTTTCAGAACCGGCTCGTCACCCTGCTCGCCCACGAAAAGGTCGAGACCTGGGAACAGGCCGACGAAATCCTCCAGATGGAGATCAACCGACAGAACCGCAAGGTCCTGCGCTCCACCGGCAAGGTGCCCGCCGAGGTCTGGGAACAACAGATCCTCGACCGCACCAGCAAGCTCCGTCCCACGCCCGAAGCATCGCTGCTCGACCTCCACCTCTCGCTGCGCTCGACGCGAAAGGTCCACCTCGGACACCTCATCCAGTTCGACGGGCGCGAATACGAAATCGCGCCCACATCAAAACACTCCGTCACCGTCCTCTTCCACCCTTTCGCCAAACTCTGGGTGCTCGAACATTCACCAAACTTAACATGGCCCCCGATCCTCGGCCATTTCACGTTGTAATCTGTTCACTTTTGCTCCGGCAAAAATTCCACTTTTGCTCCGTCGCCCACACATCAGGGTATTCCACTCGACAGCCCATATCTTTCCAATCAGGTTGCTCCCTATGCCTAGCCTAAGAACCTCCACGGTCCCGCAGCAGGTTGCCGAGTACCTGCGCAAGGAACTCGTTCGGGGGCGCTGGATCGACAAGATGCCGGGCCGCGATCTGCTGGCCACCGAGTTGGGCGTGAGTCCGAGGAGCGTGCAGGTGGCGCTGAAGATCCTGGAGATGGAGGGACTGCTCACCCCCCAGGGGCCAGGGCGTCCGAGCCGCATCGCCGGGTCGAACCATTGTGCCGCGCCCGCGCTACGGGTGGCCGTGCTGACCTTTGACCGAGCCAGCCGAGGCAACGACCACCAGATCGAACTGCGGCACCAGATCGAGGAGGCCGGCCACGTGCCGGTCTATTTCGACAAAGGTCTGCAGGAACTCGGGATGAGCCCAAGCCGTGTGGCCCGATTGGTACACCGGACAAAGGCGGACGTCTGGGTGGTGGTCGCCGCTTCGCGAGAAGTTCTGGAGTGGTTTGTGGAGCGGGACATTGCGGTTTTCGCTCTCGCGGGCCGACGCCAGTCACTGCCGATCCCCGGAACGGGGCCGAACAAGGTGCCCATCTACGCCGAGGCCGCCCGCCGCCTGATTGCGCTCGGACACCGCCGGATCTCACTCCTGTGCTTCCGCAACCTTCGCCTGCCTGATCCCAGTCGCTCGTCCAGGGCCTTCCTCCATGAACTCCAAGCAGCCGGGATCGCCACCGGGGCGTTCAACCTGCCCGATTGGGAAGAGAGCCAGGACGGTTTTCTGCGGATGCTCGACTCGCTGTTCGCCCACACCCCGCCCACTGCCCTGATCCTCGACGAGCCCTTTCTTTTCCATGCCGCATACCACTACTTCGCGAGCCGGCGAATCCAGGTGCCGCAGGATGTGTCGATGATCTGCACCGATCCCGACCCGACCTTCGCCTGGTGCAAACCCTCGGTCGCGCACTTCGGCTGGGACTATCGGCCGGTGGTGCGCCGCATCATCCGCTGGATCAACAACGTGGCCCGCGGCAAGACGGACACCAGCCCGCGTTCCACCAAGGCGGAGCTCGTCGATGGCGGAACGATGGGCAGGGCGCCGGGATGCTAGAGCGTGGATGAAACTTGTCTCACGGGGTATTCAACACAGACCTCAGTTGCCACCGCCGCCGGTGACGGATTCAAAGGTCGGACCGACGCGGATCTCGTCGAACTGCCCCTCGCCGCTCAGCACCAGTCGATTCAGCCCGGTCTGATCAATATTGAATGGCACGGAGGCACGTCCGTGATTCTCGGGTTGCCCGAGATCGTGTCCGGGGGTGTAGGGAACGAAGGTGTCGTTCTCTCCCTCCCTGCCCCAGACGATCTTCCCGACGACAAGCGTGGAGGTGAGGGAACGGATGGAAGTGATGCGCATGGGCTTTTCTTCACCATCCATCACCACCACGGTCTGGTATTCACGTCCATCCGCTTTCAGTCCAATGCCCTCCTTGAGATCCCCGGTTCGCAGGGTGACGACGCCACCGCCCTGGCGGTGCCCGTCGTTGGGATCGACGCGGAACACATAGCTCATCCAGAGGGTTGCACCGTCTTCGAGAAGGCCCGCCTTGGCCAGACTTCCATCAAGTTCGATGGCGGTTGGTGCCGACCAGCGATGAGTGCTGCCGTGATTGCCGGTGACAGGAAGTGCCCCGTAATCCAGCCCGCGGGCAATGGTCGCGGCAGCCCGTTCCGGATTCTTGTCGCTGAGATAGGAGTAGACACCCTTGGTGCCGAGAGCTCCTCCTTTTCCGACGAGGCCCTGGGGCTCGTCCGGATCGGCCGGATAATCGAAAGGCTCGTAGATCAACGCACCACCGGCATCGGCGGGACCGCGGTTGACCGTCAGGGTGGCCGGTATCACCTCCCCGGCGGTCGGCTGGATGGCATAGCTGACCTTGCCCCTGGCCGGCGCCCCCTTGTCCTCGTAGCTGCGGGATTCGGGCGCGGTCCCGTCTGCGATCACCTTGCCATCGCGTGAGATGCGGAAACCCTCATACTTGCCCCTCGCCTCCCAACTGAGCATGACGCCCGCCATGCTGCGATAGGCCTTGAGAGCTTGAACCGAGGTGTCACAAGAGGCCTTGAGCCTCTTCTTGCCGGAGGGCAGATCGAGCACGAGTTCGTAGCGATTGCCGCCGGGTAGAGCGGTGGTGTCGGTAAAGGATGTCACGGCCGGCGGGAGGCTGGCTCCAAGACCTTGCCCGTTTCGCATCAGTTCGATGCCCTCCGGCTTCTCGGTGCCGAGTTGCCAATTCAACTGCACGCCCTCGTCGCAGCCGTGGGCCACGAACCGGGAAGGCGGTTCGGGTTTATCGAGCCTCGTCATCTCGGCTGCCATTGCGAAGCCGATGTTGAGATGGGTCCGCGCGTTGCCGTTCCAGTGGAATCCCTGGTCGCGCGGGGAGTCCTCCGCCTCGAACCAGAACTGCAATTTCTCGGGCCCGTAGGGCTTGCTGGTATCGACGACCGCCACGTTGCCTGCAAAGTGGGGATACTTCTCCGTGTCCGCCATGGAGAGCTGCCCGTCCTTCACGGGGTTGTCGCTGCGCATCATGCCGCTGCTTGCAACGACGACCCGCAGGTCCGGGACGCCGAGGCCGTGTTCGACGCTGCGGATATCCTCAATGAAACGGGCCAGCTGCCCGCCGTAGGCCTCGCTGCCCATGTCGTTCCATCCCTGGTGATAACACAGGCCGGCGATCTCCATGCCCTGTCCCTGATAGTCGGGAAACAAGGTCCCAATGTTCTCGGTCACATCGTTTACGATGCGCAGAATCTCGTGGTAATAAAAGCCGGGTTCTCCGGGCAACGTAGGCGTGGGATAGTTGCCAATGCTCGGCGGCAGAAAATCATTCCCAAGGCTCTTGCCGCCCCAGCAGGTCTTGATGATGAGGACCTGCCCGTCGGTGGCATCGCCGATCCGATGACCGAATCCCAGCTCCGGACCGATGTAGTCCGGCCTGGCGCCATAGCCAGGCTTGAGCCCGCTGTACCTGGGTGCCATCGGTGCCTGGTCCAGATAGATCCAGACATCGGAACGCTCCACCCAGTCACCGTTCCCATCAACGAGGAACTGGAACTGCTTTTCAGTATCCTTCCTGACAACGTCCCGCAGCGTGTTGGGTTTTTCCCCCTCGATGCCGCCATAGCCCTGCATGTTGGACTGGCCGACCATCACATAGATTTTCACCGGTGGTTCGGCTTGAAGTCCCGTGGTCATGAGGGCGACCGCAGCCACCAGCGGTGAAAGGCGGAACGGGTTGGCAGAATGTGCATCGAACATGGGATGTCTTGGTTGGATCGGGTGTGAATGGTTTGAATGTCCGATCATCAGCGCAGCGGCGTGGTGCCCATCAGCACGCTCCGCAGATCATGACCGACACGGATTTCATCGAGGAAGCCGCCGGTGTCCTTCATGAAGATCGAATCCAGTCGGGACTGGTCGACCGGCTCGCTCATCACGCTCACAGGCTCTTCCAGAATGATCGGGCCATGGCCCTGGGCGTTGAACATTCGATAGATCTCCAAAGTGTCGGGGGCCTCATCGGTCTCTCCCCAGTCACAGCGCAGGATGATCATGTGTGGCGTATCCTTGGGAAACTTCTGCTCGGCGCGACCTGAGCCCCAGCCGACACGGGTCGTGCCTGCCTCCTTGCCATCTTTCCACGCCATCAGGGAACCACGTTCAAGACGAAAGCCGAGTTCGGCTGCGTCCTTGTCCGAATCCTCCCGGAGTCCGAACCAAAGCCGGTTTTCGGAAGTCTCGGGATTGCCGCAGATGACGCTGAACCACAGTTCGCCTCCATCAGCGAGCAAACCTTGTGCGGATACTACCGCAGGATCGAGAGGGCGGGTGCAAGACCACCAGTGCTGCCCGTTGCCCAGCTTGCCGCCGGTCACCGGAAAACCTGCCGGGCTCCAGGAACCGGATGACACCAGATAATGATCGTCGGTGTCCTTGTGGATCTTCCACGGTCCACCGAAGCCGAACGAACTGCCTCCCTCCCGACCCTGAATCGAGCCGTCCGGATAGTCGAAGCCTTCATAGACGGCCACGCCCAGGTTTTCGCCCGAGACATGGAGGGTCGCCTTACCTGTCGCGGTGGCGCCCTGACCGTCGATGACACTGAAGGTAAACGTATCCGTCCCCTGAAAACCAAGTCTTGGAGTGTAGAGCCGGTCCGCACCGCTTCCGGTCAGCTTGCCGTGCATGGGCTGACGGGTGACCACGAAGCCCAGGTCATCGCCGTCGGGATCCTCTCCCGGCAGCGTGAGCCTGCAGGCCTCGCCGGGCAGGGCCCGCGCCGACAGGTCACGGGTGGCCGGGGGGCGATTGAGCGGGAGCCGGCCGGCCTTGTCGAAGAGCGTGACATCCACGGTGCCGGTCACGACGTTGAAGCCGAGGGTGTCCGACATGGTGACTTCAAACCGGTAATTGCCGGGCTTGGCATCGGTGAAGGTCACGGTGGTGTTCCCGCTTTGCCAGGTGGCATTGGGGGAGAAGCTTACCCCTCCGGCGCCGTAAACCTTGCGCCAGGTGTAGATCGTGTCCTCGGGGTTCTGGCGGGCGTGGTTGACTGCCTCCACCGAGAGCGTGGTCTGCCGGGCCGGCAGTCGAAGCGTGTTGTCCCCGGCGGAAGCCGACTTGATTGCCTTCAGCTTCAAGAAGGTCCCGTCATCGGTGCTCCTCTCCATGGCCGCCGTGAACTCCGAGATGTCCATGGCCCTCACAAGCTGCATCTCGGCGACCCGTTGCATCACCTCCAACGAGTCATCGAAATCCAGCAGCGATGCGCCGTATCTGCTGAAATAGGGCAACTGCCTGTCGTCTCCGTACAGCTCCTGGATGAGGTAAAGGGCGTCCTCCACCGAGTGCTTCTGCAACAGGTCGAGGGCGGCCATCTGGATGTCATTGGCAAACATCGAGTCTGCCGGCGCGCGCAGGCGGGCCGAGTCGATCACGACCCCGCCGATCTCGAGCATTTCTTCCCTGCTCAACTTCGGGTAGAGAGTCGCCAATGCCGAGCGTTTCATTCCGGCGGACGTCTGGGAAAGCTCACGAACAGCCGGCCAGAGTTTGGCGCGATCTACGCCTTCGATGCTCTCCCTGAGCAGACCCTTGCGCTTGTCGAACAAGAGCGCAGCCAGTTCCCCGTGGGCGAATTGCAGCGGGTCGCCTTCCACCATGGGGAAGGTCGGCTGTCGGGTGGTCGCCGCCAATTCGAGGATGGTGTCGATATGCGGCATGACCGATTCGCGCGGAAATTCCTGCAGGCCCTTGGAGGCGACGAACCGCACGTAGGCGTCCGCATCCTTCAGGCATTCGACCAACACGGGAACCGAACTCACATCCTTGATGCGAAACAGGGCATGACATGCACCGGCACGTTCGAGAGGTCTGGTACTGTCACTGACAGCAAGAGCGTGAAGCGTTTTAAGAATCCCGGCACGCTGCGCTCCGTCCCTGGCCTTCACCCCCAACTCCACGGCCGCCCTGGTGCGCTCCGGTGGAGCCCAGCTTGAAAGCGATTCAATCAACCGCCCGTTACTCTCGTCGGCGGGATTGAAGTTCTCGCTCTCGATAATCGCGCTAAGTCCGGCCTGAGAGATTTGTAGTGATTTCGGATGGCCGCGGCCGGTCAGGTAGAGCTGCCGCAGGGGCAGCGCGTAGGTGAAGAGCTGGGTCGCGGCAACGGGAAACCCACGATACCCCGTGCGACCACTGTAATTGATGACACCATCCCAGCGGCGGTCGAGGTCCATGTGCCAGCGCACCTGCTTGAAATGATGATGGGCCGCCGCCTCGCCGCCGATCGCCGCCCCCAACGGGTTGAAGACCTGGGCCAGATAGGGACCGCAGTGGGCGTAGTAGCGCTCGGGGGGCGATGCTACCGAAAGCATGGTGTACCAGCGGGCCTCCTCTTGCCGGTGCGGGAGCAGCGAGTTGATAAACGCGCAGGTCGTGTGCTTGGCGTTGATGTCGTAGTTGACAGCATCGATGGTGAACTCGTGTTCGCCGTACGGCATCACGCTGCGGAAGGCGTAGGAGGAGAAGAAGGTGTCGGCACGCCGGATGGCAACCTCGACCTCGGGATGATTCACCCCGGCCTCGCGGGCCATCACCAGCCCCCAGAAGCCCGCCAGTCCACTGGCATTGATGGGGCCGTATCCTGCAATGGGCCCGTTGGTGCTGCCATCCTCGAGCACTTCGGCGAAGCGGTGCCCGGTCGTGCCGAACCAGCTCTGCCCCCGGGCGAAGCGCAGCGCATGGTTCTCGATGGTGGGGAGAATGCCCTTGTCCCCCGTTTTCAGAAAGTATTCCGAAAGGGCGACCATCTTGTAGGAGATCTGCCACGGACCACCTTTCACCTCGCCCACCGTGTCCGCCTTGAGCTGATAGGCCCACTCCCGGGCCCGGTCCTGATACTTGGCGCTGTTCGGGTCGTCGGGATCGTCGGCGGCCAACAAGAGCAACATGCCGAGACCGACCTCGCCAGGCTCGTTGGCCTCGTAGAATTCTCCGATGCACTTGCGCAGGATGCGCCGTGACTTGGGACAATGGTATGGCGCGGTGTCCGAATAGGCACCGAGAGTCTCGAGGGTCAGTCCAACCACCCCGGTCTTCCCTTCGCGCCAAACCAGAAAATTGAGCGTGGCCGGATCACACGCTTCCGCCGCAGTCACGGCATCGCCGATGGCCTGGTGGGGATGACTGCTGAAGGGAACCACCCTTCCGGCACCGTTGCCGTCGGCACCAAGAATCACATCTCCTTTGCGCAGCAGACCATCAGCAGGCGATCCCTCCTCCACTTCGATGACCCGGCATTGGCGGATAAACTCATGTTCGTTGCTGCCTTGGCGAGCACGCCAGATGTCGCAGGTGAAGCCGGCGGGGCCGACCAGAAACTCATTGCGCCGCGTCAGTTCCTCCCCCTTCGTGAGATCGGGAATCGGCTGTGCGGATCCTTCGCCTGCCCTGCAAGGACCAGGCAGGCAGAACATGGTCAGGATGATTCCGACCTGGAGACGGATCCCAAGCAAAGAAACCCTCTGCCCGCCTCTTCGCCACTGAACGATCATGGGCCCACCTGCATTACCTTGAGTCGAGCGAATTCCCTGGCCGGCGTGCCGGGCGTGAAGGTGTAGCTGATGGTCGCGGTGGCATCACCGGCGGCCTGCGTCACTGCGTCGGCCCATGAGCCGGGCGCAAGAGTCTCGGATGTCTGGATGATCCAGATG
>ERZ869936.1826-NODE-1826-length-13906-cov-4.965057_pt1 | contig 13906 bp, 27 predicted proteins | sample MGYA00520876_ERZ869936 | MGnify/ENA primary metagenome ERZ869936 (study PRJEB32218, sample SAMN09650985) | biofilter metagenome | isolation source: enrty point of leading RO module | place: Saudi Arabia: Thuwal, RO plant located on Red Sea | collected 2016-02-17 ...
TTAATAGGTAAATAAACAATAATATAGTTAAATATATACTTAATCCTATACTAGTATAATCCCATTTAAGGGGTCTAGATTGCTCTATATCAGTAGATAAGTTTTTCTTTGACATTAGGTTCGCCTTTACAAACTAAGCATGTTTCTACGGGTTTGCCGTATCTAGGTACTTCCCTATGTTTACATATATATTTGTATTTTTGTTTGTTCGTAGTTCTCCAACTATAAAATTCTTTTTCCCATACACAATTACATACTTTACATAGTCTTAAATAAGCATCTGACCTAGCTTCTTTCCTAGTCTTTTTAAGTTTTATTCTACGCCATCTTTTTCTTTTTCCGTAGTCTCCAATCATAACTTCTGCTAATACAGAATCTACATCTTTTATAATTTCATATATATCTTTGTTCATTGTGCATCTTTCCTATGTGTATATTTATTACTAGTAGTATATGATTTCTTTTTCCTATAATAAAATGGTCTAGGTTCATACTTACTACCTATTATCTCTCCATCAAATTTAGATATAATTAAATCAATATCCTTGCTTTTTATGTGCTTATTATTATTTTTATATTGTGGACAACCTTTATCAAAGGTTTCTGTAGGTATAATTTTAGGTCTTTGTTTCTTTACGAACTTAAACCAATAACAATTACGGTCATGTTCGTAATAACATCCGTTACATGTAGTCTTCATAATCGAACTAGCGTTGAGTAGGTTACTAAATTGTATTGACTCAACTTTAAAGCCGTTATAAAACCTATCGGCTACTGATTGATTGGTATGTTAGAAGGGGACTTCTTCGTTGTTGGTAGAAGTACCACTTAATTCAGGCTCGGTAACCTTAACTGATAAATAATCTTTACCAGCTTTAGATGTTGTTTCCCAAGCTGCAATCTTTAGGTCTTTACCATCTACGTTTAGATTGCCTGTAAAATGTGGCTTCTTGTCTCCATCTTCTTTGTATTGATTTGGAAACATAGCCCCTCTATTTGTGTTATCGTAATCACTCATGCGAATAACTCCTGTTGTTTTGTTCTATTATGTATTATCTTATGATATTCAGGATTCAGTTCTACTCCAGTATATGAACGCCCATATGATTGAGCTGCTTCAGCAACTGTGCCAGACCCCATAAAAGGGTCGAGTACAAGTCCTCCCTTTGGACTACCTGCTTTAATACAAGGGATTATAAGTTCTTTAGGAAAAGTTGCAAAATGTGCGCCAGGATATGATGCTACCCTAACATTCCATACATCTCTTTTATTACGGTATTCGTAGTCTTTACTCAAACCGTCAATTACTTTTTCTTTAACACTTTCATAGTCATAATAATACTGCGTATTTTTGGAAAATAAAAATATATATTCATGTGAACTTGTAGGTCTATCTTTTACAGACTCTGGCATTGGGTTCTTTTTAGCCCATATAATATCACTACGTAATATCCAACCACGTTTCTGTAATGCAAAAGCTAAACGCCAAGGTACACCTATTAGGTCTTTATGTGTAAGACCGTCTATAGTTTTATCTGCCATACCCATACCTTTAGTACGAGAAAAACCTCTACGACCATCTGATGTTATCTCATTTTTATTAGCATAACAATCACCTATGTTAACCCATAACGTACCATCATCCTTAGTGATGCGATATACTTCATCAAAAACTAAACATAATTGTTCTATAAAATCTTCTAAACTATCTTCTAATCCTATCTGACCATCTACACCATAATCACGTAAGTTATAGTAAGGTGGCGATGTTATAGTAGTATTAATGCAACTATCGGGAAATGTTTTTAGCACTTCTCTATTGTCACCTAATATAATATTATTTGTTATATCTTCTAATGACCTCACTCATCTACCTCTTCATCAACACCTTCCCAATCTAAAGCATCTCTTGCTATCCTACGTAAATGTATAGGATTAGCTTGGTCATGACATTCTGCTATAATACTAAGAGCATTATAATATGCTTGTATAATATTGTCACTCATTTATCCTCCAGTTTGTATTTAATTAATATCTCCTTAGTTACTTTACCTACTGCTAGGCACTCCCTTATAAAGTCAGCAAAATATTCACCGCCTCTAAATCTTGGTTTTGGATAGATATTCTCCTCATTCTGATAGAATGTAACTATAATCTCAGCTAACTCTTTATAAGTTATCTGATGACCATTTACAAATACTATCTTATCCTTTTCGTGTTTCTTACCTTTTTTATATGTAATCATAATTTTAATAAATGAAGCCGATGTCTGCAGTGCAAGGAAAAAGGAGGCAAACCTCACACACCGACTTCATGTTTTAGCTAACAATTATTTCAATAAACTTATTAATAACAAGTATTTATCTAACGGTAGTGATATAAATGGTTGCATACCATCACCTCTAAATACTACGCCAACTTCTTCTTTTTCTGGCAACACCCACTTAGGAACTCTCTTTCTTCTTTTACATCCGTAAAATTTATCATCTATCTCTATGTCTCCTTGTTCGTGTTGAGCTCCACCTCTATCTCTGTTATAAGCTTCAAGATTAAAACTCTTTGCCATATTAACTGCTTGTCTTTGTAACTCTGCTCCTCTTTGTCTGTTTCTTCTTCCCCTTCTTTGATTTTTCGTCAACGTTTTGCTTGACATCATCAATCTCCTTTTCCATAAATTTAATTAGTTCCTCTGTCTCACCTTTAAACTTTAAATAACTTTCAAACATTGCCATTGTAGATTGCAACGTAGGAGAAACTACATCCTTAATATAATCCTTCACCATCATTACTTCTTTTACCAGAAAACCCATGTCTCTGGATAGTTGTTTATTGGTAGGTTTTTTATGCTTTTCAAATTTCATTATTCACACTCCTCACATAGCATGTTAAGTACATCTGCTTCACTATATTCAACTTTACAATCCTTACCTATTTGAGGCCCTTTTTCTTGTATCTGTAATAAATCATCTATAAGTAATCTAACTACACCTTTCTTACTATCATCATCAAATCTAGTTGCTAGGTCATCATATAATTTTAAAGCTCTTATAATACTACTCATCTCTAATTTACTTACAGACACTACATATTTATTATTAATAATTGCCATTAGACATCACTTTCTAATTCTAGATAATCTGATATCTTTACAGATAATTCTTGTACTCGCTCAACATCAAGCACTTTAAAATTACCTAAATTATTCAGTAGTTGTACTGTCTCCATTAGTAGTTTTCTTTCCATTTTTTAACCTCTTATTATTTATTTCGTTAAGTAAACTTACAGCATCTTCGGGTTTGTTTACAATATTACATCTATCTCCTATTACACCAAGTAACACACTGCCAGTTTTACCGTACCTATTCTTACCTAATATAATTTCTATACCATGTTCACCTATGTTACTATCTTTGTAATTATATCTATAGTCATAATACATAAATAAAACCATCTCTGCATCTTGTTCTATAGAACCACTATCACGTAGGTCTCTAAGTATAGGTCTTTTGTTTGCTCGCTCTTCACAACCTCTATTCAACTGAGATAATAATAGTGCAGCACAATCATAAGTTTTAGCAGCTCTTTTGTACTGCTTCATAATATTATCTATTCTAAGCCTATTATCATCAACACCAATAACATCAATTAATCCTATGTAATCATCTACAACTACGTCTGGCTTTGCCTTTCTTAATTCACGCATAGCTCTATCTATGTCGAACACATCATCAAACATTGTTAAATTTACGTACTTCTCTTTAACTATCTCTTTAGCTTTATCTAAGTCTAAATTTGATTCATCATCAAAGTGACCCATTCTCATATTGCCATAAGAAAGCGTTTCGCTTTCTAATATAAGAATCTTCTTCATCATCTCAACGTTAGACATCTCTCTGTTAAATACTAATACTTTCTTGCCATCATCAATTAACTTTTTAACTACGTTTATCATAGTAGTAGTTTTAAAATGACCTGGCCTACCTGCTATAACTGTAATCTCACCTTTAGTCATACCGCCAGTTAAGTCATCTAACTGAGGTATACCAAAGTTTACAAGATTATTAGTACTAAGCATATTTTCTATAGCTTCATCTACAAGACCATCTAATGTAAAATCTTCACGAACTCGCAAGTTCAATATATCTTCTATCTCTCTATGTAATCTCTGTAGTAATTGATATGCATCATCACCATCAAGAGCCATAACATTACGTATCTTGTCAGATTGTTTGATTACTTTACGTAGTAACCACTTTTCATATATTACTTTAGCATACTGTTCAGCATTTTCTGTAGTAACTACATCAGATGTAAGTCCCGTAAGATAAAATGCTGATGATTCATTGTTCTGATTTGGTGGTATCTTAGATGTGATAGTAACAACATCTATTACTTTAGCACCATCTCTATGCATGTCTAATATAGACTTCCATATCTGTTGATGTTGGTTTGTATAGAATACTTGTTCTTCGGGTATGTACTGAGCTATTTGGTCTATAACAGAATTATCTACCAAAGCTTGACCGAGCACAAGTCTTTCCGCTTCTATGCTATGTGGATTAATTTGACTCATTTCCTCTCCTTAAATAGTATACTGTTTCGTTTCTGTCTTTCGGTTTTATTGCTATAATATCATCGTTAAAATATGGTACTTGAGTTGACTTCTTATATCGTTCTGGCAATCCACACTCTATATTTGCTTCAGCCCAAGTAATCCATCCCCCATATTTATCTGTTTTCATTACATCAATCATTTTATTAAAACAATCATAGTCAGACATTTTGTAACCTTGACAATCTAGCCACGGGTATTTTGTGAAACCCTCTTGCATCTGACCACTGCTGAGTAAATACATTAATAACAACCTTTTTATTTGCTAACATCTCTGGTATTAGAGCTGGTAGTAGATACCTTAATTTACCATCAATCATTTTCTTATTCAAGCTAATTTTTAACTTATCAAGAAAATTTTTGTAGTACATATTTCTAGTTTTAGCAACTTTTGATTTGTATCTAAATATGCCAGAATCTCTAACAAGCCTACCACCAAATGACGATGATGTTTTATCTATACTGTAGCGTGGATAATAGATATCACAAACATCGCCATTCTTTGTGGTAACGTCTAATCTCTTAGACAAAGCAACAACTGTTGCATTATAAGTACCGTCATCAATAGGCTCATCATGGTACTCATCAAAGTAGGCATTATCGTTATCAAATACTTGAAGAATCTCACCAACATTACTCATTATTCTTTTTAGCTTCAGACATTGCTTCTTCAAACTGCACTAGTAATTCTTCTGCTCTTTTTATATAAGCTTTATAATTTTTACTAGTTATAGTTTTCTTAGATATAGCATCACTAAACTTCTTCTTATCTGAATCAGGTAATTTATCCACAACCTGATTTAGTTTCTTTTTCCAACTTTCATCAGCAAATTGTTCTGTTACTTGGTTTACATATTTGTTATCATCAAATAAACCCATGAATACATCAGCGTTAAAACCTAGTTTTGATAACCCCTTAGTAAGTGCGTCAGTTGCGACTTTCTTTGCGAAGTCATCGTCATATCTTCCGTTTGCTCCATACTTAATAGAACTGTGGATTGGAAGTTCACCAGTTTTACTATTAAATACATACCAAAGAGTGCTAGTATAAAGCACCAAAGTAGTTCCTTCAATATTTGTAAATTTCTCATCTTTTACTCCCCATCCTATTCCAGCAGGCCCGAATACCTCGGTCGCTTTTTTAACTTGTGATTGAGCGGCTATTGCAGTAAAGCCACCTCTTTGATTTACTTTCTTTGTATACTTAGGGTCTGTTGTACTAACAGAGTCCCACAGTTGCAACTTATTATCTATAAAGTTTTTATCTGTCATTCTTACTCCTTTGTTCGTTTTGTATTTGTATTAATTTAGCTGCTAGATATACACAACCATCTAGAGCTTCTTCTATAGCTTCTTCTATAAAATCTCTTTTATCATCAACATGTATAGTGTCACCATATTTACGAGCACCTTTATCCATACGTTTTTTTATCTTGTTGATTATCTGTTCGTTTATTCTCATTTGTCTGTAGAGAAAACTTGTGCTATTCTATATGGTATAACTACAGATGCATCACAATCATGACAACATCTACCTTCTGCTATTGGTTCAGCATTTGCTCCACCACTCCAACCGTAAGGGTCTGTTGATATTGGATTATTGCATATAACACAATCTATCAGTTCATCTAAGTATTCTTTTACTTTTCCCATTGTTTTCCTTTAAAGTTTCTGCTAAGTAGTAGACGCCAATCTATGTTTATCAGTATAATCATTTAGTAATTTAACCACTTAAAGTTTCTAATTTAATTAAACTAACACTACTTAGCATTTTTGATACCACCACAACTATCAGCGAACTGACAGTAGTTACACTCCCATTCTTGTACGGGAGATGTACCTAATTCAATAGGCGGTATTTGAAATATCACTTGTCCCATGTTAGGCATTTCTGTTACAAAATGATTATCCATATCTATGCCTCTTTCATCAAGGTCAGATACTTCTCCAACATGTACAGGTTCTAGTAAGTCGTTTACTTTTTCCCAATACAACTCAGCTTCTGCCATCATCTCATCAGACATAAGCTCTACTTCACGTATAGCACTTGTATTTTTATTATAGTAAACCATAACTAATTTTAAATTTTGTATGTCGTACTCTTCACGTACCCATATACCGTATGTAGCTAACTGTAACTGCTGATGTAAGTCTGGCATACCATCAGCACCTCTACCAAACATCTTTGACCACTTCCAAGAGTTGCATGTTTTAATATCATATAAAGTATTACGGTCTAATAAAGCTAGGTCTATAAAACCTCTAACGTTAAAGTCATCTAAGTATAATTCTTTTTCTATGAGTATAGGTAATGCATTAGCATCTGCGTAATCCCTAACTGCATTTTGTATGTCTTCGTGGACTATATCACCAAGACGGAAGAGTCGCATCGTATCATCTTTGATAGGCTCCCCTTCCGCCTGGCTCACCGAGGAGAAGAAGTGTTTTCTCGTACATAAACCTGCACTACTACTATGAAACCATGTACGGTCAGAGTATCTGATTGCAGATTTCTGTTTGTTTAACTTTTGTATGTAACTATCGTATATCTCTTTTATTGACAGTTGCGTTCTTAGCATTTTCTTCATCCCTTTTTGTTAAGAAGTCATCTATCAGTTCGCCAATCTTATCTTGAACAGAAACTTCATGAAAGGTGCAAAACATTTTGAACCTTTTCCATGTTGATTCTTTACATCTGAAAGATAACTGCTTTTTGTTTTCTATCATTAGGTTTCCTTTTTCCATATGTTAAGTTATTAATTAATATAAACAGAGTCAATCTGTTTTAAAAAAAACATGTTTTATGTAATATATATATAATATATATATATAGATAATAATATTGCATATATGCTATAAAGCAATTGTATTTATTATTATTTATTAATAATATTATATATTAATTACCATGTTAATATTTGCATTATACCATCTGAAGTACCCGTTGTTCTCTTGCGATAGTCACATACATTTTCTTGAAATGTTTTATCCCTATCAAAAACTTCGTCAACTTCTTTATCGTTGTAGTAATCGTATTTATCACAACAATCACCACAAACTGCATTACTACTTATCATTACTCCGCCTTTACTGAGTGAACCATCACAGTTGCAAAAATCACATACGACTGTATCACCTAGATTTGCTGAGTGTACTACTTTCATGTTATCCATGATATTCTCCTATTTTATTTTATAAAATCTTGCGAGGGCATAAAGAGACTACATATGCCCTCGACTTGGTAGACGCGGTTAAGCTTTAGCAGTAATATCGTCTATATCTAAATCATCGTAATCAACGTCATCAACTGTAGATGTATCTTTAGGATTGCTTTTTGTAGCACCTAATCCTTGTTGAAACTCATCAAATATAGCATTTAAAGCTACATGTTTATGTTCTGGTACACTTTTGTGTATCTTAAGTGATATTTCAGCATTTAATGCACCTTTATCATCTCTTGTAACATTTACTACTAAATCAGTATCTTCTATAGGATTCATATTTAACATATCACAAGCTTTATATAATACATCACTACACATAGTAATGATTGTATAAGAATGAGCTGTAGTATCATAATCCTCACCTTTTTTGCAGAAGTCTGGTCTGTTTCTAAAGTATAACTTAGTTACTCTATAGAACTCGCCAGGATTTTCTGACTTTTGTTGTATATCATTTAAATCCATAGACATGCTAAGTCCTTGAGCCATATACCTATTTTCGTCTTCTTCTTCTATGATATCAACCCTGCATTCTTGCTCTTTAACTCTAAAACTCATAGAGTCATATCTTTCACGAGCTTCTATTTTAGACATAGTTCTTTTATTCATGTTATCTCCTTTTGTTTGTTATTTCATATGTTTAACTGCTTTAATAAATGATTCTACATCGTATACACTTGGATATATACTAATGTTTTTAGGATTGCAATATTCAGAACGACCATCACTTATACATAATTCTGCATATTTTGCATCATACGGTGTAAACCAATGTATAGTATTAGTGAGGCTACCACGTTTAACTACATTTATACCGTCACTATCTCCAAAAAATAATATTGTTCTGTTTTTAAAGTATGTCCACTTATGAGCACCATTAATAATATCTTCTGGAGTCCAACATTGTACAAATTCTTTTTTACGAGCATTATACTTATACATAATCCTTGCATTAGGAGCATTATAAATATCAATATCATCATGATTTGCTGCGACTGTTGCAATTTGACTATATGTTTTAGCATAACTACTACAACTAGGACTGCTATCTAATATAAGTAGTAACGATTCTAGTTCTTGTTTACTTTTACAATGTGTTAAACTTCTATTGTCTAATGTTCTATACATAAGCTTATCCATGTCCCATATTTGACTACCTTCAACAATGTCACCACTATTATCCTCAGCTACTTTACTAATTACTCTAGCAAAATCTGTAGCAAGTCGTCTAGAACCTTTTGTATCTAAATCAAACTTATTAGGTGGAGCTGGATTAATATTTTTGCATAATTGCATTGTACTTTTAAATTGAATTATAGCTCTACGTTTAATTCTGTCTGTTTCCATTAATTCGTCTAATCTTTTATCTTCAACTTCACCATAATCTTTGCTATACATTATTTCAGTATCTAAATCTTTAGATATAGCTTGTTTATCTAATTTTTCTTGTAATTTTTTGTAGTTGTTCTGTAATTCAGAAGCCCTAGGGGGTTTTGCAACCCCCTTTGGACTAGGTACTACAGAATTAGCTGCAACCTTAGGTTTAACAACAACTTTTTCAGTATCTTTAGAATTTTGCGGAGTCCTATCGATACTTTCCGTTTTTGTTGTAACAACCTCATAGTTACGCCAAGAACTACTTATCTTTGTCGATATTGTATTGTTCTTCAAGATGTTGTATCCTGTTTATTTGCGTTTGTAGAAGCATCTCTGTAGTAGATTCGTCAGACCTATACCGTACAAACGTTGCGAATATAACGTAATCATATACAAATCTTGCTTGCATATCACCGTTATACAATGTTTGCATGGTAGAACCGACTTCCCACCCTTCGTCAAGCAACTCTTGGTGTAAGTTACCATTATGTCTAAAGCATTTATAGATAGGTATCTTACGTATCCATCTATATAACTCTGCTAAGACATCACCATCAACAGGGCCTGTAATTTTTAAGCCTACAGAACCATTAGTATGAAAGTGGTCGCTTAACTTTATCTCTACGTTCTTACCTTTAAGTACGAGATTAGCATCTCCATACGGATTAATGTCTGGAGTAAGTAATGCAAATATGGGAGTATCTATAAACTCTTTATCAGATGCATATTTTGCACCCGTTGGAGTTTTAAGTAGAGTCATATTGCAATAAGAATCAGTATGTTCACTAAGTGATTTAAGAACGCTACTACCATATCTATCATATAATCTATTACTTAGAACGTCTTTTAAATCACCTGCAACTATCTTACTTGGTTCAAACATATCGTTAGGTCTAGCAATAGTTTCAGTATCATTCATCTCATGCAACAAAGGTAAACAATGACTAAGATGTTCATCGTTGTTAAACTTAAACACTTCAGCTTTTAGTTGTAACTTTGCTGGCATAATGACTTCTATACCTTCACCATCTGCATAACGCAAGTCAACAGTATGACCACGTAGATTCCTACGAGCAATTATCTCATATTTATCTCGTTTATGTATGTACCAACCTTTACCACGTAATAACCTGCTAATTTCCTTACGTGTAACATACGTATCATACAGTTTTATCTCGCCATCTGATTCATGAGTGCGATAAAACTTTTGTATATAATGTATGTCTGTTACTCTGTAGGGATGCTTTAGATATACTAGGTCTTTTGTTAGTTCGTACCAATCGGTAGACACGCAGTCATCTTGGTCAACACCATCTTCTATATTCATAGCCATGATTTGACCTGCAATGCGGTCATTACGTTCAAATACGCCAAATATCTCTTCTTTTGGTACTTCTACAACGTTGTTATTACCAACAGTAGGCATATCAAAAGATATTTTTGGCATATTAGACAGTACTTCGTTACCATCCTCATCATTAATAGTAATACCATAATTATCTGCGTCTATTACTGCAACTTCTTCGTTGTCAGCATCATATTTATCCGAGTCTACTTGCGGTGTATTACTAAGTATATCATGAGCTTCTGGTGTTTTAGTTACGTACTGATATACTAACGTATTCCAATCAGCACCATCACCTAACACAGTTATAGCATCCATTAATTGTCTAAGTTCTTGTATCGTTGCAGGTTTGGGTAGATTACCACTAATACTGCGACAGTACAAGTCTATCATGCTGGACATATATGGATGTCCATCGTGTGTCATTGACAAAGCATCTAATACAGTCTTTGGCTTCATAGGTTTGATATCCATTTTAGGAAACCTACGTAGCAAAGCCTCATGAAATGTTCTGTCATCGTTAGCTGTGAAGAATATTAACATGTTGTCAAGATTAGCTTGAACAGACATGCCAGGAATAGATAATTTACCATATTGCAGAAAGTCTAAAAAGAAACCATCAGCATTAGGTCTTGTTTTATCCCATTCATCTAGCATTAAAACAACAGGTTTTTCATGAGACATCTGTGACGCCTCTAATAACACACCTGGCATTATAGACATACCAGACTTTGTTGTATCATCTGGCATAGGTTTAGACAGCAGGTCTTCAGGTTGTGTTCGGTTAGTACATTGGTAAGAGTAGAGAGGGCGAGACAATATTGTACTAAGCACATGTGGTAGATAAGACTTACCAGTCCCAGCCATTCCGTGAAGAAAAGCACCACCAACAGGCTTTGTTTTTACGGCAGTAGTTAACTTAGCACTAAATGATGGAGAACATATGTATCCATTTTGATTTAGAGCATCATGTAACGATTGCACGTTTACATTGTCTAGGTTCATCTCTTTGCCTCTTTTTGTTTATATTATAGCATTAACTTTCGTTTACAAATACTATAAATTTTTCATTACCTCAGCGAGGTGAGTGTATGCGGTAGATAGATGTTTATGTCCACCACCGATATCACGTACAATTTTTTGTAGCATCTTTAATAAAACAACCTTCTGTTGTTTTTCTATGCGTTCACTTTTATATATTATTTGAGTAACCTTTTGCATTTTTTTATTGACATCTTTATATAGTTTACAATATTCAAGCGTATGTTTCTCAAATTGTTTACGTTCATAGTTGTTCATGACTCATCCTTTCCATAACCGCACCAGTAATATGGTATGTCATCTGACTCATCCCAGCCGAAACCACCATAATGACCGAAGTCTTTTGCAAGCAAATTACTACGGTGTGATGCATGTAGTTGTTCATTACCTAACCAATGTGGCATAGTAACTTCTGATTCTTTTACTCTAAATAGTGGCATATTGTTTTTGTAACCACGTTTAATCCACTCATCAATAGCAATGTCATGATATAGTTGCAAAGCTTCGGGGTAATCCATCCACATTTTACAACATGGATGCTTACGCCATCCGTAATCTTCTATGTATATAGCTTTGACTAATTGCATTGCCTCTACTCTTTGTTTACCTAGTCTTCTGTAGTCAAGCGTTTGCAATGACTTGCGGAAGTCTGGATATGGTAAAAATGTTTGCATAGTATTCCTTTTATTTTATTGGTGCAGTCAAGACAAGACTTGCGGAGTCCATAATCTGACAAGAAGGATAAACAGATTATATCTTAACTGCACCATGTTTTATCTTAAGTACTGAAATATAAATATAGCAATAAACCATAGGATTAGAAATGTAAAGAATACATCACTACCTAGAGCGTCCATTATTTTTTCTAACAATCTTATCATGTTAACTTTGCCTTTCCTTTTAGTATCACAACATCACCACGTATTGGCAATATTCTCCAATGACGTGTTTTTATATCGCTGTTTAAAATCTTTTGACATGTACGCATAGCTTCTTTATTTATTGGCAATTGTCTGATATAACCTTCTTCATTTAGTATAAGATGCGTATCTTCATTAAGTTCTTTTAGTTCTATATAACCGCCTACAAGTTCTTGCAGTTCTTCTAATGTCGGTTCTTTATCTTCTATAATATGTACGTTCATGATAGTATAGTTGCCATACGTGACATATATTCTTGCTTTGTAATTAAATCTTCCTTGTAGTAATTATATACTCGTTTAATTGACTCTAGTTGCCAATTTTCTTTTTCAACAGTAATAAGTTCGTTTGGTGTGTAACGTACTGATTTAGGTACGTTATTGTACTTAATAAAAGCATCACTATATTGTTTGTCTTCATTGTTTAAAATTGTTGTTTTTTTACTGATATTGTCGTAAATAATAATAGGTATTTTTTTATCATTTAAATACGCTGGAGTCTTCAAAGTACATGTAGTTAACATATGCAATAATAATTTACGTGGGTAATAATTTGTAGATTTATTACCGTTTATTTTTATTGTATACTTTGTATTATCATGTATTATTATTTGTAAACAATCTTTTTTATTTGTTGTTTGTTTATCCATGTTTGATATTTTTTAGTATGTCTTGTTTTTAGTGTGTGTAATATAATTTTACGTAAAAAAATAGGGATACATATATATATATCCCTATTCTTTTAACTACTTCGAATGTCATTTACTTTTTTTGTTCTTATTTAACTTAGTTAAGTTCCTAAAATAGAACATAGGTTTATAATCTTCGTTCTTTTTAGATTTGAACTGTTTACCTTTTATTAGTTTGTTAACTTCTACTTCTAAACGTATCATATCATCTGTATAATCTTCTTTACTACCTTTTGTTGATGATGGTGGACGTTTACCATTTGATTCCATTGTCTTAAGTTGTTGTTCAAATAATTTAGGACTTGTTATAAATCCTTGTTTATCTAAACAACCTGACAACATCATATTAGTAACGTCTTTACCTACGTTTGTTAGTTTAGTATTAGAACTAATAGATAAATAAAGCGGATGACTTTCGAAGTGTACGTTTGTGTTAGAAACGGTACTCATTATATTATCTCCTTTATTCATGGATGTATATTAACACTCTCAAAGTTTTAAAACAAACAAATAATATTGATAGTATGAATTTATTTTTTTTTGTACCACTTCCAACAATCATAACCTAGGGACGTATAACATATATTATGTATAATAGACTTCTCAACCTAAATTACAATTTCTAACCTAGGAAAGACCGAGTGGGGGGCGGGGTAAAAGAAACATACACATTGTACACCAATTTTTTCAATTTCCACACAT
>ERZ869936.1827-NODE-1827-length-13906-cov-4.353548_pt1 | contig 13906 bp, 9 predicted proteins | sample MGYA00520876_ERZ869936 | MGnify/ENA primary metagenome ERZ869936 (study PRJEB32218, sample SAMN09650985) | biofilter metagenome | isolation source: enrty point of leading RO module | place: Saudi Arabia: Thuwal, RO plant located on Red Sea | collected 2016-02-17 ...
GGTCTGTGTCTAGACAGTGAAGTTGATATTCTTGGTGATGGAACTGGTGGTAAGGCAGTGGTTTCTACCGATAGTAGTGGGAGAATCACTAATGCTCAGGTGTCCCAAGGTGGACAAGGGTACAGTTTTGGTATCGTTGACCTTGGGCCAATTCAAAGTGGTAGTTTGAGTGAATTTGCAGAACTAGTGCCAATCATTCCCCCATCAAAGGGACATGGATTTGATCTCTACAAGGAATTAGGTGCTGAAAAAGTTCTCCTCTATGCAAGATTTGATGATTCTACCAAAAACTTCCCACTAGATACAGTATTTTCTCAGGTTGGAATTGTTAAGAATCCAACATCTTTCGGATCTACTGCAGTATTCACTTCAAATGACTTCTCCTCAACTGGAGCAATTAAAGTCATCAATCCAAGTGGCAGTTTGAGTGTAGGTGACGAGATCAAGCAAACTGTGGGAACCACTACTGCTATTGGTTATGTTGCCTCATTTGATGAGGAAACAAACGTGATTAAATACATTCAGGATCGTTCACTTTATTTCAACAAAACAACTGGAACTCAGCGTGATTACATTGGTATTTCATCTGAGGCAAAAGTTGTTAATTTTGAATCTTCCTCTGAGTCTATTACTTCTGATAGCGGATTCTCCGCTTCTGTTGACCAAGACTTTAGCGGAATCACCACAACAACGGTAAATGCGACGATTAACCTTGGCGTAAACTTTGCAGATGGTATTGCAAATTCTCAAATAAATAAGAGATCAGGGGAGATTATCTACATTGATAATAGACCCAGTGTCACGAGAAACTCTCGCCAAAAAGAAGATATCAAAGTAGTCCTGGAATTCTGAGACAATGCCACAAAGAACTAATCTAAATGTCACCCCATATTTTGATGATTTCAATGAGGATGACAATTATTACAAGGTATTATTTAAGCCAGGATTTCCCATTCAAGCAAGGGAATTAAATAACCTGCAGTCCATTTTGCAGAATCAGGTTGAGCAGTTTGGAGATCATTTTTTCAAAGATGGATCTGTCGTAATTCCTGGTGGTATTTCATATGACAGTCAGTACTACGCTGTAAAGGTTAACTCATCTTTCCTTGGAATTTCAGTTTCAAGTTATATTGATAACTTTAAAGGAAAGAGCATTAAGGGACAAAGCAGTCAGATTACTGCAAACATTATCAACGTAGTTAAAGAGTCTGAGTCAGAGACTAATGACTTGACTCTTTACATTAAATATTTAAATTCCACCACTGATGGAGACTTTGTTGGTTTCCAAGATGGTGAACTTCTACTTGCAGAAGAAACAGTAACTTATGGAAACACTACTGTTTCTGAAGGATCTTCCTTTGCCCAAGTAATCGCACAGAATTCAACTTCTATTGGTTCTGCAGTATCTATTGCAGATGGTGTATATTTTGTACGTGGTTTCTTTGCAAGAGTAACCAATCAGACTATTATTCTAGATCAATATAGTAATGCACCTTCATATAGAGTTGGTCTAAACATTGTTGAGACTACTGTAAACTCATCTGAAGATGCTGTTCTATATGATAATGCTAGAGGATTCAACAACTTTTCAGCACCAGGAGCCGACAGATTTAAGTTCAATCTAGTTCTTACCAAGAAACTACTAGATGATACTGATGATAAGACTTTTATCGAATTACTCCGTCTAGAAGACGGTAGAACTGAAAAAGCAGAGAAGAAAACCCAATATAATCTAATTAAAGACTACTTTGCTCAGAGAACTTTTGATGAGTCTGGTAACTACACTGTCAGACCCTTCAGCCTGGACGTTCAAGAGAGTTTGAACGATGAACAGGGTAATGATGGTGTTTTTGATAGAACGCAGACTACAAGGGAAGGAAACCTTCCCTCAGATGATCTTGCTGCCCTAATCATTGGTCCTGGTAAGGCTTATGTAAATGGTTATGATACTGAGGTTGTTGGAACCAGAGTTCTTGATATTGAGAAACCTAGAAGTACCAAAAAAGTACCAACTGCTCTAGTTCCCCTATCCTTAGGTAATACTCTAAGAGTAAACAATGTTTTTGGAACTCCTGCAATTGGTCTTAACAGAGATTCAACTTACACGGTAAAACTTAGCGATAGACTAAAAACTTCCAACACCGCAATTACTGGAACCGAAATTGGTGAAGCAAGAGTTTACTCTTTTGGTCTAAGTGATGCTCCATATGAAGATCAAACATCTCTTTGGGATCTAAGACTATTTGATATTCAAGTCTACACTAAACTCGTTCTTAATGAAGGTATTGCACTAAGTGTTGGTGCATATGTAAAAGGTAGAAGCAGCGGTGCTTCTGGGTATGTTGTTGATGCTATCACAAATACCAACGTTAGAACTGTAACTCTACGTCAAACTGCTGGAACCTTTGTTGATGGAGAGCAGATCTCTATCAATGGTAATGTAGAGAATCCAAGATCAATTACTGATATTAGAGTATTCACGCTCGATTCAGTAAAATCTGTATATCAAGATGCAAGTACTCTAGGACTTCAATCAGACTTTGCAGCTAACGTAGAGCAAGTTGCAATTATTCCACCTAGATTTACTGGTAGAGATCAATTAACAATTAACCATGCTGGTGTTTGTTCTTCTCCTGGAAGAACTTTTACTGGAATTCAAACTGGTTCTACGATCATTTATCAGAACCCAGAATATGCAGACGTAGTTATCAATAGAGTAACTAGTGTATCTTCCGATAAAAAAATTCTAAATGTTGCAACAACTAATGATGTCGCTGGAGTATCTACTGGTTTACTACCTACAAATACTACTGATGGTATTACGGTTCCATTCAGAATTGGTGCAGCAGACTTTAGAGCAGGTGATTCTCAGGGATCACTATTCATCCAACTCAATAATCCAAACGTTGCCAGTGTCGATCTATCCACAGCAAATCTTCCAATTTATGAGCAACTGACCGGCAAGTCTACTGATGCCTTCGGTCAGATGGTGATCAATACCAGTGAATTTACTGGAATTTCCAGTGCAGTTTTTGAAACATTTGACAGTGAAAGATATTCAATTCACTATTCTGATGGTACTATTGAACCTCTAACTTCATCCCAAGTAGCATTAAATGCAAGTGGATCACAAGTAACTATATCTGGTTTATCTGCATCTGAGAGTGATGTTGCAGTAACTGCAACTCTTAAGAAGAAAGGATTTAGTTCAAAAATCAAAACTTATGTTAGAAGCACTAAGGTAACTGTTGACAAGTCAACAAACAGAGCAGCTGGTGTTTCAACTGCACTACAAAATGGTTTAGACTTCAATGAATTTTATGGATTGAGAGTTGAAGATGAAGAGATCTCACTAAATCGTCCTGATGTTGCAAAAGTTATTGCAGTTTATGAGTCAATTGACTCTGCAGCACCAGTTTTAGATAAACTAACTTTTGAAGCAGGTTTAGGTCTTGATACTGAATCAGTTCTTGGTGAGTTTATTACTGGACCAAATAATAATGCTCTTGCTCAAGTAGTCACAAGAGCAAATTCAACTGAAGTTGAAGTTGTTTACCTGAATGATGAAAGATTTACTCTTGGTGAGCAACTTACATTTGCAGAATCTGGAATTGTTGGTACGGTTCAGTCAATTCTTATTGGTAAGTATAAAGATAGAACTGATCAATTTACTCTTGATAAGGGACAAATGCCAGACATTTTGAATTATAAAAGACTAATCATAGGTATTACAGTATCTCCACTAACTAATCAACTTCTACTCATTTACGATCATTACACTGTACCCGAAGCTGATGAGGGTGATGCGTTCACCGTACTCTCGTACAGTGAAGATCGTTATAGTCAAGATGTTCCTGAAATTGATGCACCTAGTGGAGATGGTGTTCTTTCTTCAGTTATTAGAGCAACTGATACGATTGACTTTAGACCAAGAGTAGGAACTTTCTCAGGTACAACTTCATCACCATTTGATGCTGCTTCAAGAGATTTCTCTCTTGCTGGATCTACAAGTGCTCTAATTCCAAAACCAGATGAGTCAACTGTTATTGGTTATGATTATTATCTACCAAGATCTGACAGACTCGTTCTAACCGAAAAAGGTAATTTCAGACTTGTAAAGGGTACTCCTTCTGAGAATCCTGCTGTTCCACAAGTTGTTGAAGATTCTATGACTTTAGCAGTCCTAGAATATCCACCATATCTGTATAACGTCGATGATGTAAAAGTCATTCAGGTCGATAATAAGCGTTTCACAATGCGTGACATCGCTGATATTGAAACTCGCCTAGCAAATCTAGAAGAAATTTCTTCACTATCAATGCTTGAGAGTGAAACCAAGAGTCTTCAGATTAGAGATGCTGAGGGTCTATCTAGATTTAAGACTGGTTTCTTTGCTGATGACTTTAACACTGGTAATTTCTTAGCAGATGGAACGACTTGTTTTGTGGATCCTGGTATCAGACAACTCACAGTACCAACTGATAGACTGTCCTTTACCCCACAACTAGCTCCTGCACAAGATGTTCAGGGATCATCATTTAACTTCGATTCTGATTACAATCTATTAGATGCAAATCTCAAGAAAACTGGTAATGTTGTAAGTCTTGATTATGAAGAAGTTGAATATGTTAAGCAGGCATTTGCAACTAGAACAGAGAACGTAAACCCATTCAACATTATTGATTGGATTGGAACGATTACCCTAAACCCAGGTACTGATACTTGGACTAGAAATATTACTGATACCAATAGAAGAACTATTAGGAGGTTCAGAACTGTAAACACTGGACGAGTTGTTAATAACAATACATTCTCTCTAGGACAACCCCAAAATGGCAGAACCACTTTTGGACGAACAACCTCAACACGATCTGCACAAACGAGCACGACCAGAGATCGTGCAGTTACTAACGTTTCTACTAACATTGACGTTAATGAAACGGCTGATAGATTCATTAGATCTAGAAATGTTGAAATTAGAGCAGAGGGACTAAAACCATTTACTAGATATTATTCTTTCCTTGACGATTCCCCAAGAATTGACGTTGTTCCAAAACTAATTGAGGTAAACAACGTATCTGGTTCATTCCGAGTTGGTGAAACTATTGATGGTTTCATTGGTAATCGAAGAATCATTACTTTTAGACTTTGCCAACCAAATCACAAGAACGGTCCATTCAATTCCCCCACAACAACTCTAGATGTCAATCCCTATGACCGCGACCTTTCTCTTGCGAACTCAACTTCTTATAACTCGTCTTCTACTTTCCTCAACGTAGATACTGCATCTCTTGCTCTAACACAGCAAGGTGCATTCTTTGGACGTATTCAAAGTGGAATGAGATTTATTGGTAGAACCAGTAATGCTCAAGCAAGTCTACAAAGACAACGTTTGATTACCGATAGTTTCGGTAGTCTATATGCTTCAATGTTCTTCCGTCCAGAGAATCCCAGAAGAAGTAACAACTCTGCAAGATTTAGAACTGGTACTAGAACATTTAAACTAAACACTAGTAGAACTAATTCAGAGTCCCTAGTCGGAGATCTAACTCATAGTGAAGCAGAAGCAGCTTACACTGCTACTGGTACTATCAGAAGAACGACTCTGACCCTAACTCAAACTGTTCTTACCACTACTAGAAACGATACGACTACCACTGTCACTAACAACACCCAAATTAGATTCCAACGTCTCCCTGCTCCACAGATTATTACTAGAAATCTAATTACTGAAAGAATTCGTATTAGAGAACCAATCATTCAGGTAAGAAATATTACCAACGTGGTTCGTGAACTTAGAACTAGGGAAATCAGAACTAGAGAGGTTGTAAGAGAGGTTGTAAGAAGAGACCCCTTGGCACAGACTTTCTTAACAGACAGCAAGGGTGCTTTCATGACATCCGTTGACATTTTTATGGCAACGAAAGATCCCAGAACACCTCTAACTGTTGAGATTAGAACTGTAGAACTTGGTACGCCAACTCTAATTCTAGCTTCTCAAGATGCACAAGTTGTTCTACAACCAGGAGATGTCAACACTTCTGATGATGCAAGTGCTGCTACCAGAGTAACTTTCAAATCACCAATTCCTCTTCTACCAGAAACAGAGTATGCAATTGTGCTCCTATCACCAACCAGTGATAGATATACCGCTTGGATTGCAAAACTCGGTGAAAGAACTGTAAACACTGCAGAACTTCCTGGTCCAGAATCCGTTCTATACAGCAGACAGTATGGTGCTGGTTCACTATTCAAGTCTCAGAATGGTTCTACTTGGACTCCTTCACAGTTTGAAGATCTCAAGTTTGTCGGCAATGTCTGCAGATTCCTGACTGACAGTGGTACTGCTACATTCTATAATCCAGAAATTGTACAAGATTCCAATATTATTGGAAATCTACCACCCAATCCAATCAAGTCACTACCAAGAAAGCTTGCTGTTGGTATTACAACCGTAACTCAACAGACTATGAAGGATATTCTAGTTCCTGGTAGAAAAGTTGGATCTGGCAATACTGTAACGGCATTCATTGAAAACACTGGTGGTCCACTTTCTGCACTATCAGTACATAGAGTTGGAACTGGTTATTCTAATGGAACTTATAATGATGTCAACTTCTTCTCAATTAATGGTCAAGGATCTGGCGGTGTCGGTATTGTAACCATCGCAAATAATGAAATTTCTTCTGTATCGATTACCACCCCTGGACATGGTTATCAAATCGGTGAAACGATTGGTATCACTACTTCAGATGTAACTGCGGGAGCAAATGCTCAGATCTCAGTTAGGAATATTTCTGGTATTGATAAACTATTCACCACTAATGTACAAGGTGAGCAATTCAAAGTAGAAGATCCTTTGGTTTACTATGAGACCAGCACAGCTGTATCACTTGCATCTACTACTGTCACAACCTCTACACTACCAGACACAATTTACTCTGGTAATATTATTGAGGTTCTACATCCTGCTCATGCAATGAAGGATCTCAACAATGTTGTTGAACTCAAGGATGTTGAACCAACTACTACTCCAACGACAATTTCTGCTAACGTACTTGCAAATGATAATACTATCTCAGTTGCAAATACTTCCATCTTCGCAACGTTCCAAGGAGTAACTACATCTACTGGTTATGCTGTAGTTGGAAATGAAGTTATTTACTACAACAGCATTGGAAGTGGAACTCTAGGTATTTCTACTAGAGGTGCTGAAGGAACTTCTGCATCACGCCACTTCGTTGATGATCAGATCTTCCCTTATGAATTCCAAGGAATTGGTCTACATCAAATCAATAAAAAGCATAATATCCCCAACGATCCTATTCTACAGGAACATAAGGATATTGACACTTACTATCTAGAAATTGATAGAGAAAATAGAAAAACTGGGGATAACCAACTAAACTTCTCTGAAGAAGTTGTGGCTGGTGGATTCCAAGCATGGGGTTCTAGAAACCTACAGTTTGATAGAATGACACCAAGAATTGATGCAGTAACTCCCAGAGAAACTACTATCGCCGCTCGTGTGAGAACTGTTAGTGGAACTAGTGCAGGTGGTAACGAAGCAGCGTTCATTGATCAAGGATTTAATCCAGTTGAACTTAACAACACTGTCATCTATCCATCTCCAAGAATAGTTGCATCTAGAGTTAATGAAACGGAGAATACCTCCGATCTACCCAGAAGCAAGTCATTCACTATTGAAGTGGATCTATCAACCGGAGATAGTCGTTATTCACCATTCATCTATCTTGATAATTGTTCTATTGATATTGATAGAACTAGACTCAATAGACCAATTGATGATTACGCAACTGACGACAGAGTTAACGCTGCTAATGGTGATCCACATGCTGGAGTTTATATCTCTCAGAGAGTAAATCTCAAGAACCCAGCAACTTCACTGAAGGTTCTAACTTCAGCTTATGTTGAAGATAGTTCTGACATGAGAGTTCTCTATAGACTCTTTACCGCAGACGGTGCAGATGTTGATCCAACATACGTTCTATTCCCTGGATTTGATAATCTCAAGGATACTGACGATGATGGATTTGGTGATGAAGTCATTGATCCCGCCAAGAATTCTGGAAGACCTGATGCCAGAGTTCCTGCAAGTAGATTTGATGAGTTCAGAGACTATCAATTCAGCGTTGATGATCTCCCACAGTTTGTTGGATATCAGATCAAGGTTGTGTTCTCAGGATCAAATGAGTCCTTCGCTCCTCGCCTAAATGATATTAGGACAATTGCTCTTGCATAATGGTAATTAAAATTGAAGGGGATTCCGATTTTATTCGGGATCCCGAAACAAATGCTGTAGTGAATAATAATTCTGCTGAGTATCAAAGTTACATGAAAGCGAAGAAAAATCGAGAAAGTAAGCAGAAGCAACTCGATGATCTGAAAGACGAAATTCGTGAGTTAAAAGGGTTATTAAAGACTATTATCGATAATACTCCTAAATAACTTATAGGCCGCTTGATCCATGTAAGATGGCAGTTTACGTCCATAATATTACAGTTAACCAGGGAACAACTTTTGAGTTGGACCTAAACGTCGAAGGGACGCAAACAAATGCTCCCAAAGACTTGACTGGTTACTCTGTTTCTGCAGATTTAAAGAAGACTTACACAAGTAAGACTAAGATTGCTTTTGGTGCAACGATTTCAACTCCTTCAGAAGGAGTTATTCAAGTATCATTGGCATCTACAGTGTCTGCAGATATTAAACCTGGAAGATACGTTTACGATGTGAGGGTTACAAATCCAGCAGAGACTTTAAGAGTTGTTGAGGGAACGGCACTAGTTAGAGCAGGAGTAACAACCGCATGAGCTTAACTGTAAGAGTCGGACCAAATAGTGCCAAAAAGGTATTGGCATCTGACAGGGTTGGTAGACTTACCGATCTTCTGGATGTGGATCTTGCTGGTGTTAAAGATGGAAGTATTTTGATTTACGAATCCTCTGTCGCAAAATTTGTAGTTACTAACACTCTAACTGACGAATCAGATGATTCCTTTAATTTTACAATTGATGGAGGAGTATTCTGATGGCATCACCAGCAACTAGGCAAGAACTTATTGATCATTGCTTAAGAAGACTTGGAGCACCTGTACTAGAAATCAACGTTGATGATGATCAAATTGATGATCTGGTAGATGATGCTATTCAGTTTTTTCAGGAACGTCATTATGACGGTTCGGAAAGAATGTACCTCAAGTACAAGATTACTGAGGATGATAAAAACAGAGGTCGTGGACCAGGTGCAACAAAGGTAACTGGTATCACAACCACAACTGTTTCCGAAAACGTAGGAATTACAAGCGAATTCAAATTTGAGGAGAATAATAATTACATTAAAGTTCCTGATCAAATTCTAGGAATCAATAGAATTTTCAAATTTGATACTAGTACCATCTCTGGTGGTATGTTTAGTATTAAGTATCAACTGTTCTTGAATGATCTATACTACTTTAGTAGTTTTGAACTTCTTCAATACTCTATGACCAAGAGTTATCTTGAAGATATCGATTATCTATTGACCACTGACAAACAAGTAAGATTCAATAAGAGACAAGGGCGTCTCTATCTCGATATTGACTGGGCTGCACAGGAAACTGGAAGTTACATTGTAATCGACTGTGAGAGATCACTAAATCCAAATGACTTCCCTGCAATCTATAATGATAGTTGGTTGAAGAAATATCTAACTGCAACGATCAAGAAGCAGTGGGGAACTAATATGATGAAATTCAGTGGCACCAAACTTCCTGGTGGCGTTGAACTGAACGGTAGACAATACTATGAAGATGCAGTTGAAGAACTGAGAGAGATTGAAGAACAAATGAAGACCACATATGAACTTCCACCCCTTGACATGATCGGATAATGGCACTCAATCCTTTTTTCTTACAAGGTACAGCGAATGAGCAGTTTTTACTGCAAGATCTCATTAATGAGCAATTAAAGATTTATGGTGTAGATGTTTACTACCTACCAAGAAAGATTCTTGGAACGGAGAAACTATCTAGAGAAGTTACAATGTCAAAACTTGATGATAACTTTATCATCGAGGCATATTTGAACAACTATGAGGGATATAATCCTCAAAGTGATATTATGTCAAAGTTTGGCATTCAACTTCAGAATGAGATTTCTCTTGTAATTTCTCAGGAAAGATTCGAGTTGATGATCGAACCTTTTCTACAGGACTACAAGTTAGGCGAACTTAATAAGGGCGAAGTAATTGTTTCTGCTAGACCAAGAGAAGGTGATGTAATTTACTTCCCATTGGGACAAAGACTTTTTGAAATCAAAAACGTAGAACATGAGAAACCATTCTTTCAGCTTGGAAAGAATTACGTTTTTGAACTATCATGCGAACTACTCAGACTCGAAGACGAGATCATCGATACTGGTATTGGTGAGATTGATGAAGCAATCGAAGACGAAGGTTACATCACCAAACTCAAACTAGTTACTGGTGCTATCAATGCAACTGCAACTGCGTTCCTTGCACCTCAAAATGGAGCAGTCAGAAAGATTGGTCTAATCAATGATGGTTATGATTACACTTCTGCTCCAACCGTTGCAATTTCAACTTCACCTGTAGGTGTTGTTGCTGCAAACGCAACTGCTGTGGCAATTGCTAGTGATAGATCCATTTACAACGTCTATGTGACGAATGCAGGTTATGGATATACTGAGGCACCAACTGTAACCTTCAGTGGTGGTGGAGGATCTGGTGCAGCTGCAACTGCCATTCTTGGTGATGGATCAATTCAATATATCAGTGTTGCTACCACTGGAGCACAGTATGTAACCGCACCAGTCATAACAATCACTGGACCATCTACAACTGCTGCGGGATCTTCTGCTTCTGCTGTTTCTACACTCGGCATTGGTGGAAGTGTAAGTGAAATTAGACTAGAAAATGCTGGTTTTGGATACACATCCACACCAACCGTTGGAATCGCCTCAGCACCCACTGCAGGCATCGGAACGTTCCAGGCTGGGGAAACCATTACTGGAAGTCTTTCTGGGGTCACTGCGAGGGTTAAGAAGTACGATGAGAGTGATAATACCCTAGAGGTCTACATAAATAGTGGTACATTTACACCTGGTGAAGTAATTACTGGCGCTGCATCTAGTGCCTCACACACTCTAGAGACATATGATGAAGATCCCGGTCTTCAGATTCCGTTCTCTCAGAATGAGGAAATTGAGGAGTTTGCAGATGACATTATTGACTTTAGCGAAAACAATCCATTTGGTACATACTGATGTTAGGAACCTATTACTATCATGAAATATTGAGAAAAACAATTGTGTCTTTTGGCACATTGTTTAACGATATTCATATTAGACACACTGCAGATTCTGGTAATACTGAAGCAGGACTTGTAAGTGATATCAAGGTTCCTTTAGCATATGCACCTCAGCAAAAGTTTCTAGCAAAACTAGAGCAACTTGCTAACCTAGACCGTCCAGTTGCAATGACATTGCCAAGAATGTCATTTGAGATGACTGGTATTTCATATGATGCAACCAGAAAGTCTGGTGTAACAAAGACTTTCAAAGCTGTAGATGGAGATAAAGTAAAGAAGGTTTACTATCCAGTACCATATGATGTTCAGTTTGAATTGTCAATCTATAGCAAACTGAATGATGATGCTCTACAAATTATTGAGCAGATCTTACCATACTTCCAACCAAGTTTTAAACTAACCGTAGATTTAGTTTCAACGATTGGTGAGAAGAGAGATATTCCAGTAACTCTGAACAATATCACATTTCAAGACGACTACGAAGGAAACTTTGAGACTAGAAGAGCACTAATTTATACAATCAACTTTACGGCACAAACTTACCTGTTTGGTCCTATTGCTGATAGTTCTGACGGACTAATCAAAAAAGTTCAAGTCGATTATCATACCGATACTGATAAAGATAAAGCGAAAAGAGAGGTCCGTTACACTGCTGTACCGGATCCAATCGACGCCGAACCAGGAGATGATTTTGGATTCAGTGAAACTTTTGAATTCTTTGGTGACGGCAAAGAGTTCAGTCCAGCTCAGGGTAAAGATCTCTAAAGTGTTATGCCAAAATCATTTGATAAGATTAGTGAGTCTTTGAATACAGAGACTGACATTGTTAATGTTACTCCAACTCAATCCGAGATTGAAAAGGATGTTGACGCCGAACAAAAGGTCGAACAAATCAAAAAAGATTATGACTATACAAGAGCAAACTTGTATTCTCTAATTGAAAAAGGTCAAGAAAGTCTTGACGGTATCATGGAACTTGCACAGCAATCTGACTCACCCAGAGCATATGAAGTTGCTGGGCAAATCATGAAGAATGTTGCAGATACCGCAGATAAACTCATCGACCTTCAAAAGAAAATGAAGGAACTAAATAAAGAGGAGAACTCTGGTCCTAAATCAGTTACTAACAACGCATTGTTTGTTGGTTCGACAGCAGACCTAGCAAAATTCCTAAAGCAAAGCAATGAAAGAGGACCTTCGTAAATGGTTCGGTAAAGGTAAAGAAGGTGGCGCTGGAGGTGGCGGTTGGGACCGTTATAACACCAAAGGCGAACGTATTGGTAAATGTGCCCGTGAACCTGGAGAACCAAAACCAAAGTGTCTCTCAAAAGAGAAGGCAGCAAAAATGTCCAAGAGTGACATTGCTTCTGCTGTAAGGAGAAAGCGTAAATCAGACCCAGTAGCAGACAGATCAGGTAAAGGAGGAAAACCAAAAATGGTATCCAATAACATTGGAGAATCTAGCTGCGGTAGTGGTGGTTCTGGAGAAGAAAGATTCTGCCAACTCTGTGGCAAGCATGAATATAGACAAGAATGTGGATATGGTCCCCTAATGTGGGATAGATTCTCTGTTGCTGAAGTTGCTCCGTCTAATGAGTCAGTACAAGAGAAGTTTGAAAGAGTAAATGCTTTTGGTAAGACCTATATGGTCTTCTTTACCTTTAGAGGTCAATATAAATCCGTTCAGTTCTTTATTGCATCTTCTGCAAGACCAAGCAGAGATCAAATGAGTTCTGAACTAAGAAAGATCTATCCAGATGCAACGTTAGTAAACTTTATCGAAAGACAGCGTGAACCTGGAGCACCTCTAATCCATGTAGAGAGTATTAAGTCTTTTGGCAACTTTGTTGCAGAAGGAGAAGAGAAAAAGATTGGTGGTGGCAATCTGAAAAAGTTAGCAAAGAAAGCCGCTAAAAGAGTAGATCATGATGCTGATGGTGACGTTGATAAAAACGATAAGGCATACATCGTCCCAGGTGTAGAAGAAAAACTTGACATGAAGAAAGCGGATATGGGGGATGTTGTAAAGGACTTCTATAAGTCTGATGCTCCTCAATTCAAAGGCAAAAGTAAAGAAAAGCGACGAGAAATGGCAATTGCTGCTAAATTGTCAGCAGAGAGAAATGAAGAAGTAATTGATGAAAAATCCCCAGCGTGGACAAGAAAGGCAGGAAAGAACCAAGAAGGTGGACTCAACGCCAAGGGTAGGAAGTCGTATGAGCGTGAGAACCCAGGAAGCGATCTTAAGGCACCTTCAAAGAAAGTTGGGAACCCTCGTAGAGCAAGTTTTTGTGCGAGAATGAAAGGTATGAAAAAGAAACTAACTAGTAGTAAGACTGCTAACGATCCAGATAGCAGAATCAATAAGTCCCTTAGAGCCTGGAATTGCTGATGAAATCCTATAAACAATTCATGTCAGAGTCAGTCAATATCTCTGGCGACTTTAATGGAAATCTATACATGAACTCTGAACCACAACCTCAAAAGGTTGGTGAGAGTTATGTTGCTGATATCATGTGGAAAGGTTCAATACATAGATTAGAGTTTACAGCAGAATCTTTACCATCAAATAAAGGT
>ERZ869936.1828-NODE-1828-length-13903-cov-6.335933_pt1 | contig 13903 bp, 8 predicted proteins | sample MGYA00520876_ERZ869936 | MGnify/ENA primary metagenome ERZ869936 (study PRJEB32218, sample SAMN09650985) | biofilter metagenome | isolation source: enrty point of leading RO module | place: Saudi Arabia: Thuwal, RO plant located on Red Sea | collected 2016-02-17 ...
GCATCGCAATCGGCGATCCGGCGAGCCTGCTGCGACGGCGCGCGGACGTGCGCGCCGCGGAGCGGCGGCTCGCGGCGCTGACGGCGCGTGCGGGCATCGCCGCTGCCGACCTGTTTCCGCACGTGAGCCTCGGGGGCGCTGCCGGTTTCCTGGCGGCCGGCGCCGGCGACTTCGGTGACAGCGGCTCCGGGGATTACCGTTTCGGTCCGTTCCTGAGCTGGCCGGCCTTCGACCTGGGCCGCGTGCGTGCCCGCATCGATGCGGCCGAGGCGGACGTCGACGCCGGTCTCGCCGCCTACGAGCAGACCGTGCTCGGCGTGCTCGAGGAGACGGAGAACTCGCTTGTGGAATACGCGCGCGCGCGCGAGCGGGAGGCCAGCCTTGCGGCTGCGACCGCGGCCAGCAAGAATGCGGTCGCGCTGGCGCAGGCACGCTACCGGAACGGTGTCGACAGCTTCCTGGTCGTGCTCGATGCCGAGCGGCGCCTGTTCGAAGCGCAGTCGACGCACGCCGAGGCGGGCACCGACACCGCGCTGGCCGTCGTCCGCCTGTACAAGGCGCTCGGCGGCGGCTGGAGCCGCACCTGATGGCGGCGCGCGGGCGCCGTGCGTGCCCGCGCGCTCGCACCAGCGGCGGACGCAGCCGCTATAGTTACGGCGTCTCCGTTACCACGGCCGAGCCATGTTTGCCGAAATGATCGTCTTCCTCGTCGGCGCCGTCGTCGCCGTGCCGCTGTTCCAGCGCTTCGGCCTCGGTGCCGTGCTCGGCTACCTCGCGGCCGGCGTGCTGATCGGCCCGTCGGGCCTGCGCCTGGTCGGCGACGTCGAGCGCGTGCTGCATTTCGCCGAACTCGGCGTCGTGCTGCTGCTGTTCATCGTCGGCCTGGAGCTGCGCCCGGCGCGGCTCTGGACGCTGAGGCGCTCGATCTTCGGCTTCGGCAGCGCGCAGCTGCTGCTGACGGCGGGCCTGCTCGGCAGCGCCGCGTGGCTGGCCGGCGTGCCGCCCGCGTCCGCGACCGTCGTCGGCCTCGTGCTGGCCTTGTCCTCGACGGCGTTCGCGCTGCAGCTCATGGCGGAGCGCAACGAGCTGACGACGCGCCACGGCCGCACGGCCTTTGCGACACTGTTGTTCCAGGACCTCGCGGTCGTGCCGTTACTCGCCGTCGTGCCGCTGCTAGGCCCGGGCGACGGTTCGACGGTCGGCTGGCAGGGCGCGCTGCGTGCACTCCTGGTGCTTGCCGTGGTCGTGGCCGGCGGACGCTACGTACTGCGCTACCTGCTGCGCGTCGTCGCGCTGTCGCGCGTGCGCGAGGCGCTGACGGCGGCCGCGCTGCTGATCGTGCTCGGCACCGCTCACTTGCTGGAACTCGCCGGCCTGTCGATGGCGCTGGGCGCGTTCCTCGCCGGTGTGCTGCTCGCCGACTCGGAGTTCCGCCACCAGCTCGAGGCCGACATTGAGCCGTTCAAAGGGCTGCTGCTCGGGCTGTTCTTCATCGCGGTCGGCATGTCGCTGAACCTGGCCCTGGTGGCCAGCTCGCCGCTGCCCGTCGCGGCCGCTGTCGTCGCGTTGGTGCTGCTGAAGTTCGCCGCGCTGTACGGTCTCGGGCGCTGGCACGGGCTGGACAACGCGTCGTCGCGCAGGCTGGCGCTAATGCTGTCGCAGGGCGGCGAGTTTGCGTTCGTCATCTTCGCCGTCGCCGTCGGCGCGCAGGTGCTCGACCCGGGCATCGCCGAGTTCCTGATCGTCGTCGTGTCACTGTCGATGGTCACGACGCCGATCCTGCTGCGTCTCGAGAACCGGCTGACGGCCTCGGCGTCGCAGCCGGAGGAGTTCGACGAGATACCGGACGAGCACAACCCCGTGATCATCGCGGGCTTCGGCCGCTTCGGCCAGATGACGGCCCGCGTGCTGCGCGCCCGCGGCATCGGCTTCACGGCGCTCGACGCGAGCCAGGCGCAGGTCGATTTCGTCGCGCGCTACGGCAACAAGATCTATTACGGCGATGCATCGAGGCTCGACCTGCTGCACGCGGCCGACGCCGACAAGGCGAAGATCTTCGTGCTGGCGATCGACGACGTCGACGCCTCGCTGCGCACCGCTGCGATCGTGCGCCAGCATTTCCCGCACCTGAAGGTCTACGCGCGGGCCCGCAACCGCAAGCACGCCTACCAGCTCATGGATCTCGGCATCGAGATCATCCGCCGCGAGACCTTCCTGTCGGCGCTGGACCTGACCGTCGAGGTGCTGAAGGGCCTCGGCTACGACGACGCCGAGGCGCGCCGCCTGGTCACGCGTTTCAAGGAGCACGACGAGCAGCGCCTGAACGAGCACCGGCACGCGCACACGGACGAGGAAAAGTTGCAGGCGCTTGCCAAGACTGCGCAGAAGGAACTGGAAGAGATGTTCCGGCGTGACCGGGAGGAGGGGGTCAGCGCATGAGTTCGTCCACGAAATGGCCGCTGTACGCGCTGCTGGCCTGGGCAGGCAGCATCCCGTTCGTCGGCGTTGCGTTACTGGCGCTCGCCGGGGTAGAGCGGCTGCCGCTGCTCGGCCCGCTCGACGGAATCGTTTCGAGCTACGCGCTGCTGATCGTGTCCTTCATGGCGGGCACGCACTGGGGGCTGGCCGTCGCGCACCTGCGCGAGCGCGTGAGCCGATTGTTGATTGCGAGCAACGCGATCGCGCTGGCGGCGTGGATCGGCTACCTGCTGGCGCCGGCCGACGTCAGCGCCGCGGTTTCGGCCGGCGCTTTCGCCGTGCTGCTCGCGGTCGACTATCGCCTGAAGGAGCGTCGCGCCATCGATGCCGCCTACCTGGCCGTGCGACGCAACGTGACGCTGGTGGTGATTGCAGCGCTGGTGCTCTTCGTGCTGGCCGGCTGACCTCAGCCGGTTTCGCCGCGGGCCAGCAGCTTGCGCGCGTCGCGCGGCAGGCTCGCGAGCCACTCGGCACCGGGGCGGCCTGACTGGCCGCCGAGCGCGAGCGAGCCGCGCAGCGAGCGGCCGAGCGCCGCGGCGAACAGCCGTTGGTAGTAGGGCAGCCGGCCCTCGTAGAACGGCAGTTCGTCTTCGAGCGTGCCGTCGCGCCCGAGCCGCTCGAGGAAACCCGCGTAGACGTCGACAAGCGCATCGGCGAGCGGCCCCGGCTTGCCGAGGTTCCCGGAGGGCTCGATCGACCAGGTGGAGTCGTCATGCAGCACGCAGGCGCCGACGTAAGCCTGCTTTTTTTCGGCCGAGCGCCACTCGTGGGGCGCAACGAGGCTCAGCCGCCAGCGCGAACCCTCGCGGTACAGGTGGTAGGTCTGGCCGTACGCCGGCTTGAAGCCGAAGTCCGCCGACAGGACCAGCAGCGACGTGAAGTAGTCCGCCAGCACGCGCCCCGGCGGCTTGGCGACGACGCCGCGCGGGCGGCTGTACTGCCAGTCGAGAAGCAAGCCGACCAGGCCCTTGCCCTGGGGGTTGGGCGCACGGGCGTCGAGGCCGCGGGCACTGCCGGCCGCCGGCACGCTGGAGCTCGAGTTGGGCGAGGAATCGTTCACGCGCGGGACATTAGCACGGCCGGACGGCGCGCCCGAGGCGCGGATACAGCCTGCGCGAATTCGTTACCGACGGCGACAAGCCTGGCCCTAGAAAAGTACTTAGGAAGGCAAAATAAAATACTGTATTAAATACAAATAACGGGCGAACTATTTTCGATTGCCCGCGCAGGCGGCCGGGTACATGATGCGTTCACGCGCCGGCATCGCCGGCCAAGGAGACGGCCATGACCGCAAGCGCAGTACACGATCCGGCAGGGCTTGCCGGTCCCCGGGTCCCGGTCGGCGGCGTGACGCTGCCGGGCGAGCCACCGGAATTCCAGCGTTTCATCTCGGCCTCGAGGCCGCTCGATCTCGACGGCATCGACTGGGACGCGATCCCGGCGCATGCCTTGCCCGACGACGTGCTGAAGATCCTCGCGTACATGCAGGACGTCGAGAGCCACACGGTCGTGTTCCCGCGAACCATTTTTTCGCAGCGCGCGGTCGACGACGAGCTGATCGGCAGCTTCCTGATCTGCTGGCTGTACGAGGAAGGCATGCACGGTCGCGCGCTGGCCAGGTTCCTGGCGATTGCCGGCCACCCGGTGGCGCAACGCCCGAAAGGCCGGACGACGTTCATGGATCACGTCGACCGGACGCTGACGACGCTGCTGGCGGCCGCCTGGAAGGACTTCCTGGCGCTGCACATGGCCTGGGGCGCCGTGCACGAATGCACGACGATTCACGCCTACCAGCGGCTGATGCAGAGCAACGAGCACCCGGTCCTGAACGAACTGCTGCGGCGCATCGTCGCCGACGAGGCGCGGCATTTCGGTTTTTACATGTGGCAGGCGAAGGAACGCCTGGCGCGGCCGGCCACGCAGCGCCGCGTGCGGGCGATCATGGACCGGCTGTACGCGCCGGTCGGCACGAACCACCAGCCGGACAAGCTGGCGTGCTGGGTCTCGGGTTTCCTGTTCGACGGCGAGGAAGGCCGCAAGGCGGCCGAGCGGGTCGACCGGACGATCTCGCGGCTGCCCGGATTCTCGGATGCGAGGCTGCTGGGCGATTGGCTCGCAAGGAAAGTTTATGCCTGAGAGGGGGCGTTGCCGGGCACTGGTCCTGAAGACCTGCATCCATTATTTAACATAATATACATTATGCGCATAATCGGGTGAGGAAGCGTCGCGGAGCGTAACAGGCTTCGACCCGTTATTCGGCCCTGTCTGCAGCCGCAAAGCCGGTCGAACAGGTTCTTTTTCAGCATCCAGGCCAGGAGCGCCGCCTCGATGCCGGTCAAAACCAGCAACATGACGTCCAGGCGGCCAGCCAGCAGCTCGGCGGTACTTCGTTTAGCCTTCTGCCTTTCTCGCCGTAGTCAAACCAGACGCAGGCCTCTTCATAAAGCTCGTTGCGGCTCCTGCGCAGAAGCTCTGCAGCCCGGTGGCGCAAGTACCAGCGTCGATAAAGGTAGAACCCGGGGATACCGGCATCCGGATCGACACCGGGCTTTTCGATGACGATCGTTGCGCGAAATGCCTCGTGAACCAGTTGGCGTTCGTTCAGGTCGATCGCCGAACTGCACTTCAGCGCTGATTGTTTCCTGGTGCGGCCCCCCGATGAGACTGCGACGTTTTAGCTCGAACCGGCGATCATGGGTACGTCAGTCTCCATTTTGATCTTCGCCGCGCAGTCGGCTGGGTTCAGCTATAGTCGACGCCTGTGAGGGACCAAAGGCCGCCAATGAAAGCGGGGATCTTCCTATGACGGTGATGGAGTTTCTCCTCGTGGCGCACTCCATTCTCACGGGTCTCGGCATTGCAGAAATCCTGCGCGGGTTCGCCGATTTGCTTCGAGGTACTCCCACGAGCATCAGCCGAAGGATGATAGGCGTCGCGTCCTGGGCGCTAATTCTCTATTTCCAGATATGGTGGGCACTCTGGCGGGTTGGCCATCGTGACAGCTGGAGTTTTACGGACTTTCTGCTGCTGCTCCTGCCGGTGGTCATTATGTATCTGATCGCGCGTCTTAGCTTTCCAAAGGAAATCGACAATGCCGATCTGGCTGCCTACTATCAGCATGTATCCCCGGCGCTTTGGCTGCTTGTCGCTGCCGCCTATTTCAGTTTTGCGATCCTGCAGCCGGTCCTGCATGGAGCGATCATCGTCGACCTGCTTATAAGCCAGCTCGGTATTGCTGTCGCTGCGCTGCTGGCCGTAAAGATTGCTCAGCCCTGGTTCCAGCTGGCCTTGATTGCCGTGATGTTGGCACAAGTCATCTGGCGCGGCCTCGTATTGACCATCGGGGGCTAGCTGCTGCCCTGGTTGCGTCCCGTGCACAGTTCGCGAGAAGCACCAGCGACGAACGAAATGCCCGGTTCGCCGACTTGCAGAAACGCTCGCAAATGATGCCGCCGCCGAGGATAGGCACACTCCTCCACCGCGGGTGCGCCACGACTTTGGCTTCGTCAAGGCACGGCATTGCGACGCCGGCACAAGTAACTCGACGACCGGGCCGGGGAACGAGGAGACGCAGTGGCTCAGTCGGCGACGTCCAGCTCCTCAAGCAAACGCTCCGCCCCGTACACCTTCTTCAACGCCTCCAGCATGATCGCCGAGTTCACCCCGACCGTCCGATTCATCGACGGATCAAACCAGTACGCCCCGGCAATCGAGTGGATGTTCCCGTCGAACGCCAGCCCCACCAGATTTCCGTCCGGCGCGATCATCGGGCTGCCCGAGTTGCCGCCGGTGATGTCCGTCGTCGCGACGAAGTTGAAAGGCGTGTCCGGGTCCAGTTCCTCGCGGGCGTCGCGCCAGCTCGGCGGGACCAGGAACGGGCGCTCGCCGGTCGCGCGCTCGAACAGGCGCTCGGTGTAGGTGAAGGGCTCGATCATCTCTCCCCTCTCCTGCCAGCCCACGACCGCGCCGTAGGTCACGCGCAGCGTGAACGTCGCATCCGGATAGGTGTCGGTGCCGTAGATCCGGAAGCGCGCGTCGGCGATCATCTCCTCGCCGCGCGTGATCGGCGCCTCGACCTCGTCCTCGTAGCGCTTGCGCAGCGCGCGCGCGTCGTCGTCGAGCGCGAGCGCAAGCGCGATCATCGGGTCGTCGCTCGCGCGCACGGCCGCGACGCCGCCTTCCCACAGCAGGCGGCGGTAGTCGGGGTCGTCGAGCCGCGAGCCGTCGACGAGTCGTTCGGCCACGTCCTCGGGTGACGTGTTGCCGAGCACCTGCTTCACGTAGCGGCTGTCCGGCCCCAGGTACTCGCGCAGTTTTTCGAGCGAGAACTCGAGCGTCAGCTTGTCGTAGGCCTTGTCGACGGGCCGCGCGGCCAGCAGCCGCGCCTCGAGACCCGGCAGCGCCGTGTCGGTGTAGGCCCGCAGGCGCTCCTCGTTCGGTTTCTCGCGCTCGGCCGTGCCGCGCACGATTGCCCGCGCGTAGTCGAACAGGTCGCTGTTGAAGCCGGCCGAGTTCTCGATGAACAGGTACTCGTCGTGCAGGTTGCGCTGCACCTCGACGGCGTTCTCGATCAGCGTCCACGCCTCGCCGTAGCGGGCCGCCAGTTCCGGGTCGGCCGCGACTGCCGCGCGCAGGTCGCGCTCTTCGGCGGCCTTGCGCGCCATCATTTCGTCGTTCAGGAGTGCCTTCAGTTCGTTGCGCCGCACCTTGATGCCGTTCTCGAGGCCGAGGATGCGCTGCTGCACCGCGCGCGCCGCCGCCTCACTCGTGTCCTGCCAGGCCAGCAGCCTGCCGCGCAGCTCCGAGTAGCGGATCAGCCAGCTCGGAAACACGACGTCGCGCAGCATTTTCAGCTGCGCCATCGTCAGCTGGCGCTCGGTCGAGCCGGGGTGGCCGGTGATGAACACGGCCTCCCCTGCCGCGGGTCCCGATTCACGCCACGCGAAGTAGTTCGGCGTCTCGGCCGGCTCGCCGTCCTCGTACGCGCGCAGGAAGGACATGTCGAAGGACCAGCGCGGGAAGTTGAAGTTGTCCGGGTCGCCGCCGAAGGCCCCGATGTCGAGCTCCGGCGCGAACACGAGGCGCACGTCCTCGTAGCGCTTGTAGCGGTAGATGAAGTACTGCCCGCCGTTGTAGAGCGACACCGCTTCGCAGCGCAGCGCGCCGTCGGCGGCCGCCTCGCACTCGGATTCGAGCCGCGTCAGTGCCGCCTTGCGCGCCGCGTTCGCCTCGGCGTCGTCCTGGTCGCCCACGGCCTCGGCGACCTCGTCGGTGACCTCGTCGAAGTCGAGCAGCACGGAGACCTGCTGGCCCGGGCACTGCAGCTCGTCTTGCTGCTTCTCGGCGAAGAAGCCCTCGTTCGAGAGATTACGCTCGTCGCTGCTCAGGTTGCGGATGCAGCTCCACACGCAGTGGTTGTTGGTCAGGATCAGGCCGTTCGGCGAGGCAAAGGAACCGGTGCAGCCGTTCTCGAGCCGCGTGGTCGCGAGCTGCGCGGCGCGCAGCCAGTCGTCGTCGATCTCGACGCCGTATTTTTCCGCGACCGTATCCGCCGGGAAGTTGTCGATGGTCCACATGCCCTCGTCGGCCGAAGCGGCGAGTGGCAGCAAAGAAGCAATAGTTATAAGCGCGGCGAATACCCCTGCCCGCGTCGACGGCATCGGCGTCATGTCGGCCCCTGATCGGTAATCGGTGAGGCCCGGAATTGCACCAGACCGGAGGCGATAACTCAATTAAGTATCAGCATCCCGGGCCCGATAGCGCACTGGCGCCCTGCCCGGCGTCGGGTCCGGCTGCATGAGGGCATTTGCCGCCGCCGATTCCCGGTCGCGACCGCAAACGCGCTGGCCACGGCCAGCCGGGCGGCGACGCACCCGGTTCGCGAGCGCCCGCAGGACGCACGACGTGCATCCCGAACGCCGGCCGCCCGGCCCCGCTCGCCGGCGACGCTACGGCGCTTCGACCACCAGCACGGATGCGAGATCGACGGCGCCGTCCTGCTGCGCGAAGGCGTCGGAGGCTATACCCCCGTTCGCAACAACGACGCCGCCGACATCCCGCGGTCCGTCATCGCGACCCGCAAGCAGGCTCGCCGTGCCCAGCTCGTCGCGGCCATCGCCGTCGAAGTCGGCTGCGAATAGCGAGCGACCGGTCTCGACATTGCTGCCGTAGCCCTGCAGCACCCGTAGCTTCGCCGGGTCAGGCTGGTTGCTGTCGACCGACAAGATCGTGGTGCTCTCCGCAAGCACGGCGGTATCGGAAAACAGCAGGATATGCCCGGCCGTCTCGCGCCCGAGCGGATTCGCGAGCCCGACGCCGAAGGCGAGTTCGCTGCCCGGCCCGCCGGTAATGCTGGTCAGCCACCGCGCGTTCGTGCGGCCGGCCTCCGCGAGGAAGGACTCGAAGCCGTCGTCGTTGATGGCGACGCCGTCCGCGCGGCTGGCGAAGTCGAGATCGAGCTCGGCATCGGTGCCGAACAGCGACTGCAGCCGCGCGCCGGTCACGACGCTGCCGATCCGGGCACTGCGATTGCGCCCGGTGTGCCCGATCGCCAGGTCGGCGAGGCCGTCGGCATCCACGTCGCCCTGCGCGTCGATCGAGTCGATGACGAAATCGCTGCCCAGCATGCGGATAACGAGCGTGTCGTTGGCTGCATCCGAGACATTGATGCTGGCCATGCTGCCCTTGGCGCCCGCGACGAGCGAACCGTCGATGACGAACACGCCGTCCTCGAGGTCCGGTTCGAGGCCGAGGCCACCGATGGCGAGCTCGGCAACGCCGTCGCCGGTGATGTCTGGAATGCCCGCGACGACCGAGCCGATCTGCTCGATGACGACCCGGACCGTGTCGATGCTCTCGATGACAACGACCGTATCGCTGCCCGCCGTGCCGATATCGATGGCCGCGGTCGCGGGCGACAGTGCATCGCCGAAGACCACGAGCGCCCGGTTGCGCGCGGGCGTGCCGATGAGCAGGTCGCTGGCGCCGTCGCCGTCGATATCGGCCGTAGATGCGTTGATACCGGCAGCGAACGGCCGCGTTAGCCCGCCGAGCTCCGTGCCGCTGCCTGTCGGCAGCGCGTTGAGGTCGAGCGAGGCCGGCCGTCGCGCGTCGAGGTCGCGGCCCCAGAGCAACACGGCGACCGGGCCGTTGTCGACGTCTTCCACCTGCGACGGGGTGCGCTCTTCGCGCAAGAGCACGAGGACGTCACCGAAACCGTCATTGTCGACGTCGCCCGCCGGTACCGCGGCGAGCTGGTTCTGGCGCGGTGTCGATGAACGCAAGCCGCCGAGAACGCGCACGTGCTCGTTACTCGCGTACTCGCCGATCTTCTGGTCACTGGCACCGCCGGCGAGACGGGCCTGCACGGCCGAACCCCAGACGAGCCAGGCTTCCTCCTGGCCGGCGAGGTCGGTGGTTCCGCTGACCCAGAGTTCCGGCAGGCCGTCGCCGTCGACGTCGCCCACGGCGTTCGCGAAATCGCCCAGCGGGCTTACGGTGCTGTCGCCGCTGATTCGAATGCCGCTCGCAAGCTGCGATGGCAGATCGACGAGTCGCAGCACGACGCCGCCGCTGCCCACCTGGGTGCCGTCGGTGGCCTCGACGGAGACGGTTATCGGGTCTTGCGTGCCCTCGAACTCCGCGTCGAACGGCGTCACCACCGTCAGCACGCCGGTCACGGGGTCGACGTCGAAGGCATTGACCAGGCGATCCGCGTTGACAGGTTCCCCCAGTTTCGACACCTGCACGATCGTGTAGCCGGATACGGTCGCACCTTCCGGGTCGGTCGCGTTGAACGTCAGCAACGGGCCGGTGAAGTTCTCGTCCAGCATCACCTCGCCGAGCTGCGGAAACTCCGGCCCCTCGTCGACATTGGTGATCGTCACCGTGATCGTGTCGCGAACGGCGTTCGTGCCGTCGGACAGCTCGACGTCCTGCGTGTAAACGTTGTCGGCGTTGCTGTCCTGCGGGTTTTCGAAGTCGAACAGCCCGCTCGTCGTGTTGGCCGTGATGCGCCCCGTCGCCGTGTCGAGCACGAACCGGGATGCGTCACCGCCGGGCAGCGAGCGTATGGTGACGGTCGCGGAGTCGGGATCGCTGACCGTCAGCGTGAAATCCACGGCCTCGGTTTCCGCGAATGTGAAATCGGTCGGCCCTGTAAACCGCGGCGGCGCGTTGCCGGACCCGCCACCGCCTCCCCCGCCGTCGGAACCGCCGCCACCGCCGCAGGCATACAGGCATGACGCAACGACGAGCGCAGCAGCGGCTCGAACAGGCATTCGAGAATTCATCGGGCAACTCCGGTGATTGTCGGCACCGGTTCGGGGTGAGGCGGCGCCGGGATGCGGGAGTCTAGTGGCGGGGCACGCAATGAGGAAGTCTTGACGCGCCGCGGGAAATGCTATCCGGACTGGCCCGCGCCGGCCGTGTACCGGCGTACCTGCCCTGCCCCCTCAAGCGCACGGCGGGATGCCGTCGCGCACCGGCAACGCCCCGTTACCTGCCGGCGAGGGCGCCAGGGCGGAGCGGGCCTGGTCCGCTCGCCACGCGTGCCGCGGCCGCCTCCAGAGGCTGGTCGCGCCATCGCACTGCGCCACGGAATGTCCGCCGGCCAGGCACCCGGCCGGCGCGCTACCCGCCGCTCAGACCCGCGTGCCGAACGGCAGCCGCCGCAGCCGCTTCCCGGTCGCCGCCAGGATCGCGTTGGCCACGGCCGGCCCGAGCGGCGGCACGCCCGGTTCGCCGACGCCCGTCGGCGCCTCGGCGGAGCGCACGATGTGCACCTCGACCTCCGGCATCTCGTCCATGCGCAGAACCGGGAAGCTGTCGTAGTTGTCCTGCTGCACGCGGCCCTCTTTCAGCGTGATCGCGCCATGGCGAATCGCCGCGAGCGCGAAGCCGATGCTGCCTTCCATCTGCGCGCGGATCACGTCGGGATTGACGGCGACGCCGCAGTCGACCGCGCAGACGACGCGTTCGACCCGCCACTCGCCGTCCCGGACCGCGACCTCGGCAACCTCCGCCACGTAAGTGCCGAAGGACCGGTGCACCGCGACGCCGCGCCCGCGCCCGGCGGTGAGCGGCTCCGACCAGCCGGCTTTCTCGACCGCGAGTTCGAGCACGCCGAGATGCCGCGGGTGCTCCGCGAGCAGGCCGCGCCGGAACGCGACCGGGTCCTCGCCGGCCGCGCGCGCGAGGTCGTCGATGACGGTCTCGACCGCGAAAGCCGTGTGCGTGTGGCCGACCGAGCGCCACCACAGGACCGGCACGCCGACGGCGGGTGACGTCAGCGACACGGACAGGTCACGAACCGCGTACGGCATGTCGTCGACGCCCTCGACCGAGGTGACGTCGATGCCGTCCGCGATCATCGCGGATTCGAACGGCGTGCCGGCCATGATCGACTGGCCGACGATGTGGTGGTTCCAGCCGCTGACGGCGCCGTCGGCGTCGACTCCCGCCCGCACCCGGTGCAGGTAGGCCGGCCGGTAACGGCCGCCGGTCATGTCGTCCTCGCGGCTCCACTGCACCCGCACCGGCCTGCCGGGCCCGAGCGCCTTCGCGACCGCGACGGCCTCGACGATCACGTCCGCGTCCGGCGTCGCGCGGCGGCCGAAGAATCCGCCGGTCATCATGACGTGCAGCCGCACGTTCGTCGGTGGCAGCCCGGTCATCTGCGCGGCGACGTGCTGGTAGTAGTCCGGCATCTGGTGCCCGGCCCAGATGTCGAGTTCGCCGTCGCCCATCAGCGCGACGGCGTTCAGCGGCTCCATCGCGGCGTGCGCGAGGTACGGGAACTCGAACTCGGCCTCCACCGTTACGGCGGCGTTCGCGAGCGCCGCGGCCGCGTCGCCGTGTGCGTGCACCGGCGTACCAGTCCCTTCGGCTGCACGGCGATACTCGGCCAGCAACTCGTCGCTGCCGCGCGTCTCCGCGGTCGACTCGTCCCACTCCACTTCGAGGTGCTCACGCGCCTGCAGCGCCTGCCAGTAGGTCTTCGCGACGACGGCGATGCCGCGCGGCGTCTCGACGACGTCGACGACGCCGGGCCGGTCGAGCACCGAGGCGGCATTGAAGGACGCGGCCTGCGCGCCGAAGCGCGGCGGCCGCGCGAGCACTGCCGTCAGCATGCCCGGCAGCTGCACGTCGATCGTGTAGTCCTGCAGCCCGCGCGTCTTGGCCGGCGTGTCCGGCCGGCGCAGGTTCTCGTTGCCGATCAGCGTCCAGTCTTCCGGCGACTTCAACGCGACGCTCGCCGGCGGCGTCAGCGTCGCCGCGCGCGCGACGAGTTCGCCGAAGCCCGCCTCGCGGCCGCTCGCGTGCGCGAGCCGGCCCTTTTCGACGCGAATCTCGCCCGCGGGCACGCCCCAGGCCTCGGCCGCGGCGGCGACCAGCAGCTGCCGCGCGACGGCCCCGGCCTCGCGGTAGCGGTTCCAGGAACTCGCCATCGCGGTCGAGCCGCCGGTGAGCTGGAACGCGCCGCCCATCTGCAGGTTGCCGTACAGCGCGGGGTCGCCGGTGACGGCATCGCAGTCGACCTGCGACCAGTCGGCGTCGAGCTCCTCGGCGACCAGCGTCGCGACGCCGGCCAGAATGCCCTGCCCGCCTTCCATGTGCGCGCACAGCCCCGTTACGCGACCGTCCGCGCCGATGCGCAGGTAGGCGTCGAAAGGATTGGTGAGCGGCGCGGCTGCCTGTCCTTCCGCCGCGACGCGGAAGCCCACGAGCAGTCCGCCGGCGACGGCGGAGCTCGCGGCGATGAACTGGCGGCGCGTGACACCCGTATTCTGCTTTTCGAATCGGCGCATGGCGGTCACTCCCCGAGACGGTCGGCGGCGCGGTGGATCGCGCGCCGAATGCGCGCATAGGTCGCGCAGCGACAGAGGTTGCCGGACATCGCGCGGTCGATGTCGGCGTCGCTCGGCGCGCGGTTCGCGCTGAGCAATGACGCGGCCGCCATGATCTGGCCCGACTGGCAGTAGCCGCACTGCGGCACGTCGAGTTCGACCCAGGCGTCGCGTATCGCGGCGGCCGCCGCGCCGTCGAGGCCCTCGATCGTCGTGATGTCCGCGGACTGCGCGGCGGAGGCCGGCAGCACGCAGGAGCGCGTCGGCGCGCCGTTCAGGTAGACCGTGCAGGCGCCGCACAGCGCCTTGCCGCAGCCGAACTTCGTGCCGGTGAGCTGCAGGTGGTCGCGCAGGACCCACAGCAGCGGCGTGTCCGCGGCGGCGTCGACCTCGTGCTGCTGGCCGTTGATCGTGAGCTTGAGCATGTGCCGGGACCCCGCATCGTTGGTGACTGGTCTGCGACAAAGATAGCCGTTTCCGCCGCTCGCCGACAGCGCGCGCATTACATTTTCGACAGCGGCGCGTGAGCGCGTAATATCGGCGGTCCGCCGCACAAAAATAATAAACGGCGCATCTCT
>ERZ869936.1829-NODE-1829-length-13900-cov-3.702347_pt1 | contig 13900 bp, 11 predicted proteins | sample MGYA00520876_ERZ869936 | MGnify/ENA primary metagenome ERZ869936 (study PRJEB32218, sample SAMN09650985) | biofilter metagenome | isolation source: enrty point of leading RO module | place: Saudi Arabia: Thuwal, RO plant located on Red Sea | collected 2016-02-17 ...
CCTGTGCGTGGCGCAAACTGAAGGAGCTTGTCAGTCACTTCGGCATTGTCGCTGAGCGCCAGCGCTCCTGGAGAAAGTCTGGAAGCGATCAATTCCAACTCCTTTTCTTCATGCTCCGGGGAATGATCGCTGTCGTGCAGGAAGAAATCCACCGGTTCCTGAAGTGCCCGAATGGAGGCCAGCGAGTCGCCAACCACCAACTGGCCGAACTGGCTGTAGGGTGGCTGGAACAGATAGCCAGCATTGGGATTAATGTCCATTCCCAGCACCTTTCCAGGAAGACCCTCCTCCGCGTTGCGCATCAGGGCAGCGGCAATGACACACGTGCCCAAACCTTTATCCGTCCCGGTTTCGACGCAGAGTTTTGGCTTGGTGGCCCGCACCAGCGCATACCAGCCCATGCGCCGGCCAAAGCGCACCTCGAAGTCAGTGACGTGCTTCTCCCGCGACGCCAGACTGCAACGAACCAGATGTTCCTTGAGTTGCTGGTCCTGCTGAATCTCCTGGATGTAACTCTCGATTTTGGCGTAATCCTGCCGGGTGATGACCGAGACAAACGACACGAGGTGCTGAATGTTGATCGGGTCCAGATTGTAAGTGAAGTTGTGATGTTCTCGGGAGGTGAACGTCCACAGAACCGCTCGTCCAACCGGTGGGAGGGTGTGGGCCAATGCCGACTTCAGGCGAAAGGGAATCAACAGCAGCCGTCCAGCCCATGAACTTCGGATCCAGTTTCTGATGGCGCTCATGGGTGAATCATTATGGCTTGTTTTTGATGGCAGGCAATAAGCGAACCTGTTTCAACCAGGCTTTTGCCTTTTCCAACTGGCTGCTTTTTAGAGCCGTTGCGCCGGCAGAGCCTTGGGCAAACTCCCGGCGAGCCTGTTCGCTTCGCAGAAATTCGTTGAGCATGATGCAGCACCATTTGACCTGATACGCAGGCAACAGCATCGCCGCTCGTTCCTGAAAGGTTTTTCCCAAGTGAAGGGCTTGTGCCAGAGGTTTCAGAAAGTAATCCCAATGATCCATGCTCACCGGAATCTGGGGCTGGCAGAAAAAATCACAAACCAATTTTGCCGGGTCATCCCAGCCCGCTTATTCAAAATCAAAAAAGCGGAGTTTGCCATCGCCTGGGAGCAATGCGTTGTGAAAGCCAAAATCCGAAGGTGACAGGCACCGCTCGGCCTCAGGCAACTCACGGCCCATCTGCTCCGGGGCGCATGCTACGATGGCATCGCAAACCTGGCTCCACAGGGGCACCAGTTCAGCCTGAACGAAGGAGGCCGCCTGCCGGTCAATGTCCGAAAGCGTCTCAAGTCGGCGAAGCCGATCCACTCGTCGTCCGACGCAGTCCAAATGCCCGGCCATGCTGAAGCAGGCCTCGGATGCCGGTGGAATTCGTTCAGCCGAGGGATGAGATTTTGCACGATTCAACTCTGCCACAAATTCCAAAGCCTGATTCACATGATTCAAAGCCAATTCGCCAGCGGAGAGCTTGCGGCCTTCAACTGCCTCAAAAAGTGCAAATCTGTTGTCGGCATCCCAACCCAATGGCTGGGGTGTTCGGCGAATACCCAGTGCCCATAGATAAGAGTAAAAGGCCTTTTCGGTTCCAAAGCGATCCCGGGGGTCGGCTGGATTGTTGAAATATACCTTCAAAACACGCTGTTCGTCTCCATTCTGAACCCGATAGACACGGTTATTGCCTCCTCCCGAAAGAGGTTTGATGTCAAACCCTTCCCGAACTCCGTGAGCGAGCAAAAAGGGCTTAAGGCCTTGAGCCAGCACGGGCTTTTCAATGGAAGGGGGCGGACCGATGAGATCCCGCGCGCTGGCCCATGAATGCAACTTCGTCCAAGGTTCACTTGGATAGAGATGGTTTGGATCAAATAAAACCCGATGCACGCCCTCAGGAAACCCGGTTTCACTCAAAAATTCCGGAAGATCATCAATGAAGCAGGTGCACTGGCAAAGGCCTATTCGTTGAAGTTTCTCCTGTTTGGTTAATTCAAAAAAAACGTGCTCGCGGGACATGGCAATCCCCTCATCGTCGAAAAAACCCTGTTCCTCCAGCCACCGGGTTGCCGCTTGGTGCAAATCATATTTTTCTCCAAGAAAAGGATGCCGTGTTTTGTGGCTGATGATGCGAATGGGAATGCCCGCTTCTTTGCAAAAGTTGAAAAATTTTTTTACGCCTGGAAAGGGGGCCGCCTCCGACATGCGAGCCCCATAGACATACCCTTGCATTTCTGTCCAGATGTCCTCTTTGCCCGCGCGACGGAGGTAATTGCGAACCTCCGATTTATTTACCGGCAAATCGGCTGGAATGTGGCTGCCCTCGCGGGCAACCTTGTGAAAAAGCCCGTCGTAGCAGACGATAGTATTGTCGAAATCGACGCCGATAAGCATGGGAGCCTGCAATTCTCAAGTAACCGCCGCCTGAAGGCGGTCGGCAATGGCAGTGGAGGTCATGCCGAACTTTTCACGGGCGTGCTCCTGCTCGCAGGTTTCATGAAGAAATTCGTCCGGCGTCCCAAAGCGAATCAGCCTCGCCTTTGCCGGCGAATGATCTGCCAACCACTCCGCCACGGCGCCGCCCAACCCACCCAAAACGCTGTGTTCTTCCAATGTCGCCACCACTTTGCACTTTGAAAAAACTTCCGAAAGGACGGCCTCGTCCAAAGGTTTGACCGTGTGAAAACTAAACACGCGGGTTGAAACTCCTCGTGCAGCAAGGTGTTTTGCAGCGCTCATTGCCTCCGGCAGCACGGTTCCGGCACTCAGGATGCATATATCGTCGCCATGGAGCATTTCTATGGCTTTTCCGATGGTGAACTGCGGTTCGGCTTGATGAACGACCGGTTCCCCTTTTTTGCCGATCCGAATGTAAACCGGCTGCGGATGGGCAATGGCGGCCTTGATTGCGGCCCGCACTTCCCATTCATCCGCGGGCGCAATGACCGACAAACCCGGCAACAGCCTCAACATGCCCATTTCTTCGCACGAATGATGCGTAGCCCCCAGGGAGGCATAAGAAAGTCCGGCCCCGGTGCCAACAATCACAACCGGGACATGGTGATAAAACACATCCACACGGATCTGCTCCATGCACCGATAAGTCAAAAAAGGCGTGATCGTGTAACAGACTGGCCGCAACCCGCTCATGGCCATGCCGGCCGCCATTCCAATCATGTTGGCCTCAGCCACACCACAGTTAAGAAACCTGCCGGGGCACTTCGCCTTGATGTCGTCGAAGAGACGGTTGCCAATGTCGCCACTCAACAGCACAACGCGCTCGTCCTGCTGGGCAATTTGCGTGATTTGCTTTGCGAAGGCGTTTCTCATACGAGTCCAAGCTCCTCCTTAGCGGCATCTACTTCCTGCGCGGTGGGAATGCGATAATGCCAATTATTGTCGTCTTCCATGAAGGAAACGCCCTTCCCCTTGACCGTGTGTGCGATGATTGCGACCGGCTTGCCGCTATTGTCGGGCACATTTCTCAGCAACCGGCTTAAAGCGGAAATATCATGTCCGTCCACCTCGGTGGTATTCCACCCGAAAGCCTTCCACTTTTCCGCAAGGGAATCCAACGCCATGACTTCATTGCTTCGTCCGGTGGCCTGCCACTTGTTGTAATCCACGATGACGCAGACATTCTCCAGCTTTTGGCCTGGAGCAAACATGGCCGCCTCCCAAACGGTTCCCTCGTTGCACTCACCGTCGCTCATGCAAACAAAAACCCGGTAGTCCCGCTTTTGAATTCTCCCGGCCAGCGCCATCCCCACACCTACGGGCAAACCGTGCCCTAATGAACCGGTGGCCAATTCCACGCCGGGAGCACAGTTGGGGGCTGGCTGCTCTGCAAGGGGCGCGCCATGCTGGGCGAAATTTTCTAAAAGATCCCTGGAAAAGAACCCTCGCTCCGCAAGCGTGGCATAGAGCGCCGTGGCCGCATGTCCCTTGCTTAAAATAAACCGCTCCCGAGACGGATCATCCGCCTTTTTTGGGTCAACCTTGAGGGTTGTCCAGTAGGCTGCCACCAAGATATCGACACAAGACAACGCTGATCCCAAATGAGGAGTCCCGGCCTTGTGAGACATTTGAACCAGTTTGAATCGCAGTTTGCGCGCGATGCCCTCCAGTTCCACCAGCGTCGGCTCGGGTGCTGTCATAATGGGCAGGGATGTCAGGATGTTGCTCATCTTTCAAATTGGCCATCAAAGTGAATCATGCAATGAATGACTTCGCCGCAGCGCATTTTGGCAATGCCTTCGTTGACTTGTTCCAGAGGAATTCGGTGCGACACAAAGCCCGCAGTTTCGAAGCGCCCATCCCGGATCATGCGAAGATAACGAGGAATATCCTCATCAGGCCTGCTGTCACCACCATGAGAGCCGGTCAGGCGCTTGCCAAAATGAAGCGGCAATGTGTTGATGGCAATTTTCCGATCTTGCGCCATAACCCCGAAACCGACATTCCGGCCCGTGTTACTGGACAGATCGAAGGCTTTTTCGAGGACCGCCGGAATGCCTGTGCCATCAATGACAACATCCGCCGGGCCGTTCAAAATGCTTCGGACAGCCTCCGCGAAATCAGTGCATTGTGAGTTTATCACGTGGGTCGCCCCGTATTGAGCGGCTTTCTTTAGTTTGTGGTCGTGAAGATCCACGGCAACGATGGGATGAGCGCCCGCCAGTTTTGCCCCAAGCACCACGCCAAGCCCGATGCCGCCCACACCGATGACGACGACCGACTCTCCGATTTTAACTTTGGCATCATTGTTGATGACACCAAATCCTGTAGTCAACGTATCCGCCAGCAGGGCGCACAACTCAAAATCGGTGTCCGAAGGAACCACGGTCAGCCGGTTCTCGGAAATGACGCCGTAGCGATTGAATGTGGTAATACAGCCCGCATTGGCCTTCTTGTTGCCCCAACCGTAAACGGGCCCCCGTGATTCGATGCCTTTTCCCGCGCGCCAGTGAAGAACTACGCGATCACCGGGTCTGACATGGCGAACTTCAGGTCCGACTTCAAGCACCGTCCCTCCCCCTTCATGTCCCAGCAAATGTGGAAGCCATTTGTCCGCCCCCTTCACACCGTCAATTTCGCCAATTTGCGACCCACAAATGCGACTGACTTGGATGTCCACCAACACTTGTCCATAGCTCAACTGGGGAATCTCCACCTCATCAAGGACCAGCGGCTTTCGTTGTTCCACCAAAATGGCAGCGGCGGTTTTCATCGGGTATCAGGATACGGGCTTCTAAAAGTTCAGCAAAGACATTCCCGCCTTGAGCAGCACCTGCTTGGAAATGGGCCGTTCATTGCCAACGATTTTGACAGCTTGGGCTCCTGCGAGCTGCCCCAGAAAGGTTGCCAGATCAACAGGCAACCGCCTGACTGCGGCCAGGGCTGCGACGGAAAAAAAGGCATCCCCTGCCCCAATGGTGTCCACCACATCGGTCTCCAGGGGTGGACAAAGACAAGCCGACTCACCGTCGGCAATGCCAATGGTTTGGACCGCGCCTCGAGTAAGCCACGCATATCGGGATCGGAAACTGTTCTTCAAAAGAGAAAGTTCCTGCGCAAAGTCCACATGCCGTCGAGCCACAGACAACATGATCTCCTGCTCATCCAGCGTGAATGCGTCGGCGCGCTGATATTGCCTGGAGATGATGTTAAAGCCATGGTTATTACTGTTCGTCTGGCAGTTGAGCGCTAAAAAGGGCGCCGTTTCCTGAACAATTTGCCGCAATCGCGATTGCATAAGCCCATGCCCAAAATCCAGCAACAACACCGCGTCACACTTGGGAATTTCTTGGTATATTCGAGATTCCAATTGATCCAGCGCCTGCTTAGTCGGCTGTCCGGCATCGATGAAATTGACCGAGAAGAGCTTGCTCAACTCCGAGCCATCCATTCTGGGTTCAACAAATCGCTCCTTAATGATCGTGGTAAATTCAGAATCACGAACCACCAAATCCTCATCTGGCCCAAGATTCCGGCGCAAGGCCTCGTCCACCCATGGCTCCGTGCCAACGAGGCTGATAAATTTGACTTTATCCGTGAACTGTTTGACATGCCGGAACACCGCCAACGCGCCGCCGCATTGTGTTTGCTGATTCAAAAATCGCCCGGATAGGATGCGGTTTTTGGAAGTCAGACCCTGAACCTTGACGTAGCTGTACCGGTCAAAAATGGTGTCTCCAATGATGAGGACTTTCATCCCCCCAAAATTCTCCACCGCTTCAACAAAATTCCTCCGGGTATAACGGGTCGCCAGATTATTGCAGAATGCTATGACAGGGATGCTGAGGTGGTCGAAATATTGGTTCAAAAGCTTGGTGGAACTGTACTTTATCGAACCGATGTAGCGAATTTCCCCTCCAAGACCTTTGACTGCGGCCACCTCATCCTTCAAGCCGCCCTCGGTGTCAAAATCCGGATCCTCATATTCCTTGCCTTTGCAGTAAATGTGAGGACGCACCGCCTCAATCGCCTCAACCGCTCCGGTGAACGGCACCACCACGACAAAATCCACACAGGAGAGAGCCGCGATGCTCTTGACGCGCAAATTCTGGTTAAAGTAAGGACGCCCGGGCCCTTTTTGCACCTGCTTGTCGGCCGTAATCGTGACCACCATAACGTCTCCCAAGGCACGCGCTTCCTCCAAATGGCAAATGTGCCCCGGGTGAATGAGGTCAAATATTCCGTGTGACTGGACAATCCGTTTGCCTTGGCAGCGCAAGGCCTCAAAAGCCGCGCGAGCGGATTCAAACGGAACAACCTTGGGGGAAATGTCGGACATTATTATCGCGACAAGTAGTTATAGGCGGCAGCGGATCGCTCCAGCCTCATGTATTTCATGTTGTAATGCTCCGCCGCATCAATGTCGGCAAATTGTCCGCTTTCAAGCGCCTGGCGCAAATTGGCCACTTCCTGCCGTATTGAACTGACAGGCTTGTATCCGAGCACCTTCAGGATTTTGTCGGAGGAAATATGATAATCCCGCTTGTCCAAGGTGTCAGTCACCTTGATTTCGACATTCAAATCCGCCAGCTCCGATTGGATGATCCGGGCAATTTCGATGACCTTGTGATTCTCAAATCCGAAGTTGAACGTCCGTCCATTAATATTTTTTGAGTCGGCCTGGGTGAGAATGCCATACAGGTTGATCATGTCTGTCATACCGACATTGGGGCGACGCTGCTCTCCGCCATGCACGGTGATGACTCGTTTGCGAATGGCATCGGCAGTCAGCTTGTTGACCGTCAGGTCAAACCGTTGTCGCGGGGAATAACCACACACCGTTGCCGGACGAATGTTGACAGTGCAAAAATCAGGCGAAGCCGCCGAAACCACAAGCCACTCAGAAAGCATTTTATACTTTGAGTAAAATGTAATCGGCTCGGGCTCTAATTTCTCTGTAACATCGGGCTCTTGTTTGACCCCAAAGACGCTGCTTGAAGAAGCATTAATAAAACGGCCAACACCGGAGTCCTTCGCCATTGAGATAAGCATGCCGACGGCGTCAAAGTTACACTGCCGGGTCAACACCTCATCAATGTCCCCTGTGGGATCGTTTGAAATGGCCGCAAGGTGAATAACAGTGTCCATGCCTTGAATCGCTTGGCGCACAGTTTCCGGATTGCGAATATCCCCCTCAACCAGATCAAAACGATTTTGCCATTGATTAAATGAATGGAGCTTTTTAAAAGACTCAGGACCGCTGTGAGTATAGAGCATCAAATCCAAGACGCGGACCTGATGGCCGAGTTCAAGCAAATGAGGAGTCAACCGACTTCCGACATAACCGAATCCTCCAGTCACGAGAATTTTCTTAGGAGACATAATATCAGGGTTTGTGAATATAATCTGCGGGTTGCTGCTTCAATTCCTCGATGTGTTTTTTGATCCAGCCAATCGTTTCGTCAATGCCTTGATCCAACGAAATGGCATCCTTCCAGCCCAGAGTCTGCCGGGCCTTGGAACTGTCCAGCAAATAAGCCGCATCCTTGCCCGGACGATCTCCAACCACTTCAACCACATCCTTAAATTCGACCTTCAATTTTGCGCACACACGCTCCACTGCCTCTCGAATGGAGACGTATAGGTCGGTCGAAAAATGATATGCCTCGCCCGGGTGCCCGTCGCGAGCGACTCGGAGAGTTCCATCAGCAACGTCCCTGGCGTGGATAAACGACCGCACGGATCGCCCTCCCCCGTGTAACTGAAGCTTGCGGCCTGTCAAAATGTAAAAAATCGTTCTGGGAATGATGCGGTAAAGCTGCTGACCTGGACCAAACACGTTGGCAGCGCGGGTGAAAACAACAGGAAATCTGTAATTTTTGAAAAATGTCACCAAATGCAGGTCACAGGCTGCCCGCGATGCCGCATAGGGTGTGCTGGGATTAAAAGGCGCGCATTCGGTCACATTCCCGCTGCAACTGCCGTAAACCTCCGGCGTGGAGACGTGAACATACTTTTTGATAAATGAAAAATGCCGGAGTTTTTCATGAAGGCGCACATTGGCCACCACATTGGTCTGATACCAGTGCTCCGGATAAAGCCAGCTTTCGGCCACCATGCTCTGGGCAGCGAAGTTCACCACATAATCTGGCTTAAAATCTGCGATTGCGGCCGCGATGCGGTCCGTGTCCTTGTTCAAATCCAATTGTAAAAAGGAAAAGCTGGCAGTATCGGCCATCTGGCGCCATTTGTAGGGCAGAAAAACCGAATGAAGCTCCGCAGAACGGCTTGCACCAATTACCTGATGCCCCCCTGATAGCAGGAAATCCACAAAGCTGGCTCCAGAAAATGAGTTGCTTCCGATGACAAAGAGTTTTTCGGCCATTTGATTGTGCTCAATACCAGTTTTTGCTCGGTGATTTTGAGCCCGGAAAGATGTCATTGGCCGGATGCTTTGGCAACTTTGTTTCTGGCGGCGCTCAAGCTTTTGGGTGCTGGCACCTTGTGTCCGGCCAAACGAAAATATAATTCCGCGACCCATCCCGGGAGAACCTTCTTGAGTTCAATCCGGGCAATCCACCACAGGGCATTTTTCAGGTAAAGCGGCGTAAAAAAACACCGGTAACGCCGATTGCGAAGGATCAAACACAGCATTTCCTTTCCAAAGGGGGCAAGCACACTACTGCGCACGATGGCCGGATGCACATCAGCAAACTGGGGTTTCAGGAGCGTTTCCAAAATATTTCGCAACACTCCAGACTGCGCCTGAGGATCGCGCATCCCCTTCTTTGAATAACTGGAGGGATAAACCGCAAATTCCCCAAGCACCTCTGGTATGAAGCAAAAGCCATAGCGAAAGGCCGGGATGAAATAAGCAAACCAATCCGCGTGCCATTTCAATTCAGGCAAATACCCAGCCTCGATCATGGCCTCACGGCGCAAGGTCATGGTGCTGGTGAATAGAATAAGCTTGTCCTCGCGAGACAACTGAATTACTTCCTCTGGGGAAAAATAGCGAGGCACATCCGATATTTTGGTTCCCTGGTGATAAGTCTGGCCTGTTTCCATGTTGCGGAATTCAACGATCGTGCCGCACATCGCTGCTTGGGGAAACTGGGCAAAAAGGCCCATTTGCTTCTCGAACAAGCCTGGCATCACTTCGTCATCCGCCCCCGGAAAGGTTACATAATCGCCTTGGGCCAAGTGCAATCCGCGGTTCAGAGTATAACTGACACCTCGGTTTTTCTCGTTGCGATACAATTTGATGATGGAATGCTGCTTTGCGTATGCCTCGATGACCTCAATACTGTTATCGGTGGAACCATCATCAATTACAATTAGTTCCAATGCCGTCCAGGCTCCGGGGAAGGAGCTTGGCGTGATTGAAATTAGGCACGACCACCGAAAGCGTCGGTTTATTAAGTTCCATGGAATTTGAGGGAATCAGCGATCAAATTGACAATTTCACTTCCGATAGCCAAAGAGGCCGTGGCGCCCGGGCTTGGGGCATTCAACACGTGAAGGGCGTTTTCGCGTTGAACCAGGCAGAAATCCTGGACAAGTTCCCCATCGGGGGACATGGCCTGAGCGCGCACGCCAGCCCCTCCGGGCTCCAAATCCTCCAGGCAAACTTCCGGAACCAGCCTCTGTAGCGAGGCGCAGAACAGATCCTTGCTGAAGGAGCGTTTAATTTCCTCCCAACTCATGCGCCGGTGCTGTCCCAGGAATCTCCACAGCCCGGGATAACTCAAGGCATCGAACGCGTCCCGCAAACTGAAATCGGTTTTCCGGTATCCTTCCCTCGCCAATGCTAATACCGCGTTGGGCCCGGCCTCAACGCCTCCTTTGATCAACCGAGTGAAGTGGACGCCCAAAAAGGGAAATTTCGGGTCTGGAACCGGGTAAATCAAATTCCGCACCAAATGCTGCCTGTCGTGTTTCAATTGATAATATTCTCCGCGAAAAGGGACAATTCGGACTTCACGGGTTTCCCCTGCCATTTGACTGATCCGGTCGCAATGCAACCCGGCGCAGTTGATAAGAAAATCCGCCTCAAAATCTCCGGCAGTTGTTTCAATAGCCCATCCATCTGTGCGTTGCTTCAACGCATTGACTGCGGCATCGAATACAATCTTGCCGCCCAAATGCCGGATTTTTACCTCCATCACTTTACAAACGCCAAGGTAGTCCACGATGCCCTCCTCGGGCACCAGCACCGCAGCCACACCGCCCACATGGGGCTCGATTTCCCGCATTTGGTTTGAATTTAAAAGGCGCAATCCCCTCAGGCCGTTTTGCTGTCCCCGCTCCAGCAAGTTATGCAACCGGGGCAATTCGGCCTCATGCACTGCCACGACCAACTTGCCGCAAATTTCATGCCGGATGCCGTGCTCCCGGCAGAAGGCCGCCATCTCCCGAATGCCCTCAACGGCCAAACGAGCCTTTAGCGACCCTGGCTTGTAATATAGTCCTGCGTGCAGCACTCCGCTGTTGCGCCCAGTCTGGTGCCGTCCCAATGAAAACTCCTTCTCCAGCACCGTGACATGGGCCTGGGGAAACCGGCAGCACAGTTTGTATGCAGTTGCGAGCCCAATGATGCCACCCCCAATCAGGATGAAACGTCGCGTTTTCAAAACAGTAAATAAGAAGTCTGGTTTCTGCGTATCTCACCGTCAAGTCGCGTCAACTTAGCGGTTGGCTTAAATGGAAATCCACCTATCTTTAGCAAAAATTAAATCAACCGATGGATTCCTCTCTCTCTAAAAAATCACGGGGCAATGGATTGTTACTTTTGATCATCGTTTTAGCAACCGTGCTGGGTTTTATTTTTTCTCAGAGCTTCAATGCCAATCTTGTGCTTTTTTCAAACGACGGGCCATTGGGCGCAATGAAATCGGAGGCAAATAAAATGCCGCATCCGCTATTTGGGAATTGGCAGGATTTGAACTGGGTCGGCAATGAAATACCCAGCCCTTCACCAAACTTTTCCACTTTGTTGCTTGCCGCGACCTCACCGGAAACCTACTTAAAAATTCACGCACCAGCCTCATTGTTGCTCTTAGGCTTAAGCGCATGGCTGTTTTTGCGACAACTGGGTTTCCCTGGACTTGTTTGCGCGATGGCTGGCTTGGCGGCAGCGTTGAATGGCAACATGGTTTCAAACGCAGGCTGGGGGCAGATTTCCCGTCCACTGTCACTGGCGACAACATTTTTGGCACTGGCCGCAATTCATAGTGCATTTACCGGACGCCTGACCTGGATCAAACTCACGCTCGCAGGTCTGGCAGTAGGTCTGGGCGTTTCCGAGGGTTTTGACGTGGGGGTACTCTACAGTTTCGTCGTATCCGCCTACGTGGTGTTTCTTGCCCTGCGCTCGGATGGCTCCTTGGGGGAAAAGTCTGCCAACGCCGCAGGCCGCGTGGCTCTCATCGCTGTGTTTGCCGGTCTGATTGCCGCCCAAACGATGACAACCCTGCTAGGCACCCAGTTGAAAGGGGCGGTGGGAGGCGAACAATCACAGATGACCAGGGAGGAAAAGTGGGTGTTCCTGACGCAGTGGAGCACGCCCAAGCTGGAAACGCTGGGTGTAATCATCCCAGGTCTCTTTGGATATGCGAGCACAACGCCGGGTGAAAAAAATTACTGGGGCAAAGTCGGGCAGACTCCGGGGGCGCCTCAGTCGCGGTTCAACGGCTCGGGCGAATACGCCGGCGTACTGGTCGCCCTGCTGGCGGTATTTGCCATCGCTCAATCTTTTCGCCGGAACAAGCCCATTTTTAGTTCGATGGAACGTGCTCTGGTTTGGTTTTGGTCTGCGACAGCCCTAATCTCGCTGCTTTTGGCCTTCGGGCGGCATGCGCCTTTTTACCAATTAATCCATCAGCTCCCATTTTTTTCCTCAATGCGAAATCCAATGAAGTTCATGCACATTTTTCATCTGGCATGGATCATCTTGTTTGGTTTCGGTCTCTGCGCCCTCTATCGGGAATACTTGGAAAAAATTACAGCCCACGCGTGTGGCTTTAAGGAACAATTCAAAAAATGGTGGAGCAAGGCCGGGGCATTTGAAAAAAAGTGGATATGGTGTTCGATTGGCGCGGTGGTAATGAGCCTCATCGCCTGGCTGATTTACTCCAGCATGAAGCCAGCGCTGGTCGCGCACCTGGAGTCCGTCGGCATGCGCGGCGACATTCCACAAATAGCGGCCTTCAGCATCCGTGCGGTTGGATATTTTGTTTTATTTCTGCTGCTCTCGGTTGCGACAGTGATAGCAATGATGAGCGGTTGGTTCAGCGGCACGCGAGTCAAATGGGCGGGGATGATCTTTTGCGTGCTGCTTGTGGCAGATCTGGGGCGTGCCGCCCAACCTTGGATTATCTATTGGAACGCCAAGCATAAATACGCATCCAATCCCGTGATTGAAATCATGCGCGACAATCCCCACTTGCGGCGTGTCACCCTGGTTCCGGTGCCTATGCCACAAATGAGCACGCTACAGTCCGTTTACGGCATAGAATGGCTGCAACAGTTGTTTCAATATTACAACATTCAGTCCTTAGACGTGATTCAGGAGCCCCGCCCGCCAGCGGACACGGTTGCGTTTAAAAAAGCTCTGGGGGGCAACATTTCGACACTGGTGCGTTACTGGGAATTAACAAACACCCGATTCCTCTTGGGCTTATCGGGCGATTTTATCGAGGCGCTCAATCAACAACTCGACCCCAGTCAGCGACGATTCCGATTGCACACCGCTTTTGACATCGTGCCCAAGCCGGGCGTGGACGCGCGTGGTGGTGTGCATCCTCAGGATTTAACCGCTGTAATCAACCCACAAGGAACCTATGCTCTGATTGAGTTCACCGGGGCGCTTCCACGGGTCAAACTTTACTCCGAGTGGCGCTCACTTTCGGACAAAGAATCGCTTAATACACTGGCCCAATCTGACTTCAATCCTCACAAATCAGTGTTGGTTCCGCCAAGCAGCGTTCCGAATCCAAGCCAACCCGAAACGGATCCTGGAACGGTGGAATTTATCTCCTATTCCCCAAAACACATTGTCCTAAAAGCGAATGTTAAGACGCAAGCTGTACTTCTTCTCAACGACAAATTCAATCCTCATTGGAAGGCGAATGTGGATGAAATGTCAGTTCCAGTGTTCCGCGCCAACTACCTAATGCGAGGCGTTTATTTGGAGCCCGGAGAGCATCAGATTGAGTTCGTATTTCGTCCGCCGTTATCAGCCTTTTACATCAGTATGGGAGCCATAGTACTGGGCATCGCGCTGTGCGGCATCGTGGTGTATTTAGGCCGGCGACGAGATAAGGATTCCACTCTAACTTGAAATATTTTTTGCTTTATGCAATTGAGGCCGAAAGCTTTGCACTAATTTCCTCTCCTATCGACAAGGAAGCTGTGGAGCCAGGGCTTG
>ERZ869936.1830-NODE-1830-length-13895-cov-5.376156_pt1 | contig 13895 bp, 12 predicted proteins | sample MGYA00520876_ERZ869936 | MGnify/ENA primary metagenome ERZ869936 (study PRJEB32218, sample SAMN09650985) | biofilter metagenome | isolation source: enrty point of leading RO module | place: Saudi Arabia: Thuwal, RO plant located on Red Sea | collected 2016-02-17 ...
GTGGTGAAGCGCTTCACTGGCTACGAGGATGTGGGCGAGGTGTTGTCGCAGGGGGAAACGCGATCCACCGTGGTGCTCAAGTGCGGGCTCCAGGTCGACCTCAGGGTGGTCGCCCCGGACAGTTACGGCGCGGCGCTGCACTATTTCACCGGCTCGAAGGCGCACAACATCGCCATTCGACGCCTGGCTCAGGCGGCCGGCCTCAAGATCAACGAATACGGCGTGTATCGCGGCAAGCGCAGGATCGCCGGCGAAACAGAGGAATCCGTCTACGAGGCGGTGCGCCTGCCCTACATCGAGCCGGAACTGCGCGAGGATCGCGGCGAAATCGAGGCGGCCCGGGCCGGACGCCTGCCGGCACTGGTGGAGCTTGCCGACCTCAAAGGCGATCTGCACGCGCACTCCAAGGCAAGCGACGGGCACGACAGCATCGCCGACATGGCGCGTGCGGCATGCCGGCACGGCCTGTCCTACCTCGCCATCACCGAGCACTCGCGGCGGCTCACCGTGGCGCACGGCCTCGATTCCGCTCGGCTCAGGCGGCAGATCGACGAGATCGACGCGCTGAACCGGTCGCTGTCGGGGATTACCGTGCTGAAGGGGATAGAGGTCGACATCCTGGAGGACGGCTCGCTCGACCTGCCGGACCGCGTTCTCCGGCAGCTGGACGTGGTGGTCGCCGCGGTGCACAGCCGCTTCGACCTGCCGCGCGCCAAACAGACCGCGCGCATCATCAAGGCCATGGACAACCCGCAAGTGTCACTGCTCGCCCACCCGACCGGGCGGCTGATCGACGAACGCGAGCCCTACGATGTCGACATGGGCAAAGTAATCCGCAAGGCGCGGGCAGTCGGTTGTCACCTCGGGCTGAATGCCCACCCGGAGCGTCTCGACCTGCTCGACACCCACTGCCAGATGGCAAAGGCCGAAGGCGTGCTGGTGGCGGTGAATTCCGACGCCCACGGCGTTCACGGCTTCGAAAATCTGGGCTACGGCATCGGGCAGGCGCGCCGCGGCTGGCTGGAAACCACGGACGTGCTCAACACCCGGCCGCTCGACGAACTGCTGCCGCTGCTCCGACGCGCGCGGCGCTGAGCGGCAGGGGCGATTCGCGCGCGCATCGCGGGCGCGTCGGCGGTGGTATAGTTTGCAGCGCGCCGTTCCCGATCGATCGTAACCCATGACCCGCAAGAAAAGGATTGCCGAGCAGCTGCGCAGCCAGCGCTGGTTCGCGCCGCAGGATCTGCGCAGCTTCGGCCATCGCTCGCGCGCGCTGCAGCTCGGACTCACCCGCGAGGACGTGCAGGGCAAGCCGGTGATCGCGATCCTCAATACCTGGAGCGATGTGAACCATTGCCACTCCCACCTGCGCGAGCGGGCGGAGGATGTGAAGCGCGGCGTCTGGCAGGCGGGCGGCGTGCCGCTGGAGATGCCGGCGATCTCGCTCGCCGAAAACTTCCAGAAGCCCACCACGATGCTCTACCGCAATCTGCTGGCCATGGAAACCGAGGAGTTGCTGCGCTCCTATCCGGTGGACGGCTGCGTGCTGATGGGCGGCTGCGACAAGACCACGCCGGGCCTGCTGATGGGCGCGATCAGCATGAATCTGCCGGCGATCTATGTGCCGGCCGGCCCGATGCTGCGCGGCAACTGGCACGGGAAGACTCTCGGCTCCGGCTCGGATGCCTGGAAGTACTGGGACGAACTGCGCGCCGGCACCATCAACGAACGCGACTGGCAGGAGATCGAGGAGGGTATTTCGCGTTCGCCCGGCACCTGCATGACCATGGGCACTGCCTCGACCATGACCAGCATCGCCGAAGTCATGGGCTTCAGCCTGCCGAATGCCTCGTCGATTCCCGCGCCTGACTCGAATCACCGCCGCATGGCCGCGTATGCCGGCCGGCGCATCGTCGAAATGGTGTGGGAGGACCTGAAGCCGCGCGACATCCTGACGCGACAGTCGATCGACAACGCGATCCGGGTGCTGATGGCGCTCGGCGGCTCGACCAATGCCCTGATCCATGTCATCGCCATCGCCGGACGCGCGGGCATCCAGGTGGCGCTCGAGCGCTTCGAGGAGATCGGTCATCACACCCCCTATCTGGTGAACATGCGGCCCTCGGGCAAGTACCTGATGGAGGACTTCTACTACGCCGGTGGGCTGGTCGGCCTGCTGGAAGGCATGCGCGCGCTGCTAGAGGTGGACGCGCTCACCTGCACCGGCAGAACGCTGGGCGAGAACATCGCCGGCAGCCGGATCCACAACAGCGATGTCATCCGCACGCCGGCCGATCCGATGCAGCCGACCGGCGGGCTGATCGTGCTGCGCGGCAACCTCGCACCGGACGGCGCAGTGATCAAGTCGACCGCGGCGGACGCGCGGCTGCTCAGGCACACCGGGCGCGCGCTGGTGTTCGACGACTACAACGACATGGCGGCGCGCATCGACGACCCGGCGCTCGACGTCGACGCCGACTCGGTGCTGGTGTTGCGCAACGCCGGGCCGCTGGGCGGTCCGGGCATGCCGGAGTGGGGCATGCTGCCGATCCCGAAGAAACTGCTCCAGCAAGGCGTGCGCGACATGGTGCGCATCTCGGACGCGCGCATGAGCGGCACCAGCTACGGTACCTGCATCCTGCACGTGGCACCGGAGGCCTGGATCGGCGGGCCGCTGGCGCTGGTGAAAACCGGCGACCTGATCGAGCTGGACGTCGAGGGCCGCAAGCTGAACCTGAAAGTCGACGACGCGGAGCTCGCCCGTCGCCGCGCCGCCTGGCGGCCGAAGCCGCAGCGCTTCCAGCGCGGCTACGGCCGCATCTTCTCGGAGCACATCAAGCAGGCGAACGAGGGTTGCGATTTCGATTTTCTGGAAGGCACCGCGCCGACGCCGGAACCGGAGATTCACTGACTGCGAAGATGCCTCTTTTCGATCTATCTGTCTGTCTGACTCAACCGCTCACCTTGGACTGAGGTGCCCATGGCCGCGTATTTCGTCTGCACGATGCGTATTCACGACCCCGAAACCTACAAGAAGTACACCGCGCAAACGCCCGCCATCGTGGCGCGCCACGGCGGCAAGTTCCTTACCCGCGGCGACACCGTCACCACTCACGAAGGCGAGACCTTCACCGAACGCATGGTCATCATCGAGTTTCCGGACCGCGCCGCTGCGGAGGCCTGGTACAACGACCCCGACTATCAGAAGGTGTCCGAATTTCGCCGCGCGGCCTCGAAGGGACGCATGATCCTGCAGGAAGGTCGGTCCGACACCGCGACCCCTGACCCGAAGATCTGACGGCGGCGCGACGCAGCGAATCGCATGAGCCAGCACGGAATGACGGACCGGGCGCGCGCGCTGTATGCGCGCGCAAGCACTGCGAGTCTGACCGCACAGCTCGTCAAGCGCGGACTGCGGACCCGGGCGATCGCCAATATCGCCCCCATCAACCCGGATACGCCACGCGTCTTCGGGCTTGCCTACACGCTGCGCTACATCCCGATGCGCGAAGACCTGGCGACCGGCGCGGCGATGGCCGACCCGGAAAATCCGCAGCGCAAGTCGATCGAAAGCATTCCGCCCGGGCATGTGCTGGTTGCCGATACCCACGGCATGGATGTCAGCGGCACGCTCGGCGACATCCTGGTGGCCCGCCTCAAGGTGCGCGGCGTTGGCGGCGTGGTCTCCGACGGCCCGATGCGCGACGTTGCGGAACTAAAGAAGATCGCCTTCCCGGTGTTTGCCCGCGGCAACGCGGCGCCGCCGAGCTACGCGAGCATGCTGGCGGCCGATGCGCAGGTGCCGATCGGCTGCGGCGGCGTCGCCGTGTTTCCGGGCGATATCGTCATCGCCGACGCGGACGGCGTCGTCATCCTGCCCGCAGCCATCGCCGAGGAAGTCGCTAGAGACGCCGTGGCGCAGGATCAGCTCGAAGCCTATGTGCGCCAGCGCATCGAAGCCGGCGACAGCATCGTCGGCGTCTATCCGCCCAACGAGCAGACGAAAGCCGACTTCGAAGCCTGGAAGGCGAAACAGCGCTGAGTGCCGGCTGCCCGACGCGCGCCGGTGCCGGCCATCGGCTGCAACGCCCGAGTGCCGTCATCCGCTTCAGCCGGTACGACGCATTCCCTGATGGCAGAACCAGAGAACGTCCGCCAGATTCCGGCCTGTTCCCTTCGTGCCTTCGTGTTTCGCTTGTGGCGGCGCGGCTCAGCCGCGCTTTCCAGTTGCAGGATCGGGATGGATGTTGTCCACCCAGTGCACTTCCTCCGGCTGCTCCACCACCGGGATGTCGAGGTTGACCACCACCGGCTCCTGGCCGCTGCGGCAGAGCACGCAGGACAGCGGCTCGTCATCCGAAGCGTTGATTTCCTGGTGGGGGACGTAGGGCGGCACGTAAATGAAATCGCCCGGCCCGGCCTCGGCGACGAACTCCAGCTTCTCGCCCCAGCGCATGCGGGCGCGCCCGCTCACCACATAAATCACGCTTTCCACCGGGCCGTGATGATGGGCGCCGGTCTTCGCCTTGGGGTGAATCACCACCGTCCCGGCCCACAGCTTCTCGGCGCCGGCGCGGGCATGGGTGATGGCGGCCGCCCGGTTCATACCCGGCGTCTGCGGCGTGTTGGTGTCCAGTTCGCTGCCTTTCACCACGCGTACGCCGTTGTATTTCCATCGCGCTTGTTCAGCCATGATTGGTTCTCTCAGATGGCGTTGAGCAAAATCACCAGCAACACGGTCGGCACGATGGTGTTGACGAGCGCCAGCGCCTGCAGCCAGCGCGCCGCCGGGCTGCGCGGCGTGCCCTGGAAAAAGGCGGTAATGCCAGACACGACCATCACCACGCCGCCGACCGCGTAGAGCACGGAAAAGATCAGGAAGTCGCCATGCCGCTCCTCCAGGGCGACGACGCGCAGCTGCCAGACCAGGTAGCCGATCAGCGCGAGGTTGCCGGCGAGCGGCAGGGCATACAGCAGGAATCGGCGCAGCGCGGGCCTCATGCCGGGATCTCCCGCAGCGCGCGGCGCAGCACCCGTGCCGCATGCAGGGCCTGGCGACCGACGCCGTCCCGGATCTGGTGCCGGCAGCTCGTGCCGTCGGCAACCACCAGCGCGTCGGCCGGCGCGGCCCGCAGCCGCGGCAGCAGCGAAGTTTCGGCCATGCGCATGCTCACTTCGAAATGCTCCTGTTCGTAGCCGAAGCTGCCGGCCATGCCGCAGCAACTCGATTCGATCGTCTCGACCTGCAGTCCCGGGATCAGCGCCAGCGCCTCGCGCGTTGGCGCCAGCGCATCGAAGGCCTTCTGATGGCAATGCCCGTGCAGCAGGACCTGGGCGTCCAGCGGCGCCAGCGGCAGCGACAGGCGGCCGGCAGCGGTTTCGCGCGCGATGAATTCCTCGAACAGCAGCGCCTGTCCGGCCAGTTCCCGGGCGGCCTCGCCAAGGCCCATGACCAGATACTCGTCGCGTAGCGTGAGCAGGCAAGAGGGCTCGAGGCCGACGATCGGGCGACGCTGCGCCAGCGCCGGCCGCAGCGCGTCGATCAACCGCCGCGCTTCGCGCCGGGCTTCGTCCACCAGGCCGGCGGCCAGAAAAGTGCGGCCGCAACACAGCGGACGGCCACCATCGGCTGGCTCGGCGAGGCGCACCCCATAGCCGCCGGCGCGCAGCACCGCGGTGGCTGCATGCAGGTTTTCCGGCTCGAACCAGCGATTGAAGGTGTCGGCGAACAGCAGCACCTCGCCGCGATCCTCGCGCCCGTTGTGCGGCGCCAGTGCACGCAGTGGGGTGCGCGCCCAGCGCGGCAGCCTGCGGCGCCGGCTCAACCCCAGCAACCGCTCGCTCGCCAGCGCGGCGCCAGGCAGGCGGTCGCGAAGATTCAACAGCGGGCCCCACGCGGACAGTTTCGGCGCGTAGCGCGGGAGCCAGGCGATCAGCTTCTGGCGCAGCGAAATGCCGTCGCGCTGCGCGCGCCGGTGCAGCGCCTCGATCTTCATGCGCGCCATGTCGACCCCGGTCGGGCATTCGCGCCTGCAACCCTTGCACGACACGCACAGTGCCAGCGCCGCGGCGACATCCTCGCTGCCCAGCGCGTCGTCGCCGAGCTGGCCGGACAGCGCGAGGCGCAGGGTGTTGGCCCGGCCGCGGGTGAGATGCTGCTCGTCGCGGGTGGCGCGGTAGGATGGGCACATGGTGCCGGCGTCGAACTTGCGGCAATGGCCGTTGTTGTTGCACATCTCGACCGCCGGCGCGAGCCCGCCCCAGGCCGACCAGTCGAGGGCCGTGTCGACCGGCGGAACCCGATAGCCGGGCGGAAAGCGGAACAGCGCCGCGTCGTCCATGCGCGACGGGGCGACAATCTTGCCGGGATTCATCAGCCCGAGCGGATCGAACTCGCGCTTGACCTCCGCCAGCGCCGAGGCGAGCCGCTCGCCGATGATCGGCGCGATCCATTCCGAGCGCACCAGCCCGTCGCCATGCTCGCCGGAAAACGCGCCCTTGTACTCGCGCACCAGCGCGCAGGCTTCTTCGGCGATCGCGCGCATCTTCTGCGCGCCGTCGCGGCGCATGTCCAGGATCGGGCGGACGTGGAGGGTGCCCACCGAGGCGTGCGCATACCAGGTGCCGCGGGTGCCGTGCTTTTCGAACACCTCGGTCAGCCGCGCGGTGTAGTCGGCGAGATGTTCGAGCGGCACCGCGCAGTCCTCGACGAAGGACACCGGCTTGGCGTCGCCCTTCATCGACATCATGATGTTGAGTCCCGCCTTGCGCACTTCCCACACCGCTTTCTGCAGGGCGGCGTCGGTAATCGGCACCACCGCATCGGGCAGCCCCAGGTCGGCCATCAGCTCGGCCAGCTCGCGCAACTTCGCGGCTTGCGCGGCGGCGTCCTCGCCGGCGAATTCCACCAGCAGGATGGCCGCCGGCTCGCCACGGATGAACTGCACGACCGTCCGGCGGAACGCGTCGATCTCGCGCGCCAGCTCGATCATCGTGCGGTCGACCAGCTCGACCGCATCGGGGTCCAGCCCGACGATCGCCTGGGTGCACTGCATGGCGCGGTGAAAGCTCGGAAAGTGCACCACGCCGAGCGCGCGCTGCGCCGGAATCGGGGACAGTTTGAGCGTAAGCCGGCGCGAAAACGCCAGCGTGCCTTCCGAGCCTACCAGCAGATGCGCCAGGTTGTGCTCGCGGTCTGGGCGCACCATGTCGAGGTTGTAGCCCTGCACCCGGCGCAGCACGGTCGGCCAGCGCGCGTCGATCTCGGCGGCTTCCCGCTGCACGATGGCGTGAATGCGGCCGGCAAGCGCCCGCAGCGCCGGCGGCGCGCCGTCCAGCTCCGCTGCCGGACCGAAGCGCATGCTGTCGCCACCGGCGAGCCAGGCGTCGATCGCCGCCACGTTGTGCACCATGTTGCCGTAGCGGATGGAGCGCGCGCCGCAGGAGTTGTTGCCCGCCATGCCGCCCAAGGTGGCCTGCGCCGAAGTCGACACGTCGACCGGAAACCACAGGCGGTGCGGCCGCAGATAGGCATTGAGCTGATCCAGCACCACGCCCGGCTGCACGGTGACTTCGCCGCGCGCCACGTCCAGCGCGGTGACGTCATGCAGATACTTCGAGCAGTCGATTACCAGGGCCGCGCCCACCGTCTGGCCGCATTGCGAGGTGCCGGCGCCGCGCGGCAGAATCGGCACCTGTTGTTCCACCGCGATCTGCATCGCCACCCGGGCCGCTTCCTCGTTTTTCGGGACCGCCACGCCGACCGGATCGATCTGATAGATCGACGCATCGGTGGCATAGCGCCCGCGCGAGGCGGCGTCGAACAGCACATCGCCGTCGAAATGGCGGCGCAGCGCCTGCGCCAGCGGGTGGCGGCGCGAAGCGTCGTGAAAACGAATGGGCGAGAGCGGTGCGTTCACGGTCGGCAACAGAGGCGCAAGGCACATAATACCGGAGCGCCCCGGCGGCCCCGGTTGAGACGGACCCGCCTTTGGATTACGCTCCAGCGCCTCGATCCCAGAATGCGACGACAGTGACCTTCCGCAGCGGCCGGCACTTCCTGCAGATTCCCGGGCCCAGCAACGTGCCCGACCGGGTGCTGCGCGCCATCGATCGCGCCACCATCGACCATCGCGGACCGGAATTCCAGGCGATGACGCAGGGCCTGCTTGGCGACCTGAAGCAGGTGTTCCAGACCGCGCAGCCGGTGGTGATTTATCCGGCCTCCGGCACCGGTGCCTGGGAAGCGGCGCTGGTCAACGCGCTGTCGCCTGGCGACCGGGTGCTGATGGCGGAGACCGGGCATTTCGCCGCGTTGTGGATGAAGCTGGCGAAGCGCCTGGGCCTTGAGATCGATTTTCTGCCGGGCGACTGGCGCCATGGCGTCGATGCCGCGGCAATCGAGGCCCGGCTGGCGGAAGACCGTGCGAAGTCGATCCGCGCGGTGTGTGTGGTGCACAACGAGACCTCGACCGGGGTGGCGAGCGATATCCCCGCGGTGCGCCGCGCGCTCGATGCGGCACGGCATCCGGCCCTGCTGATGGTGGACACGATCTCCTCGCTCGGCTCGATCGATTACCGGCACGACGAGTGGGGCGTGGACGTCACCGTGGCCGGCTCGCAGAAAGGCCTGATGCTGCCGCCCGGCCTTTCTTTCAATGCGGTCAGCGACAAGGCGCTGGCGGCATCGAAGTCGGCGCGGCTGCCGCGCGCCTACTGGCACTGGGACGAGATGCTCGCCGCCAACCGAAATGGATTTTTCCCCTACACGCCGGCCACCAACCTGCTCTATGGCCTGGCCGAGGCGCTGCGCATGCTGCGGGAAGAGGGGCTGGCGAACGTCTTCGCCCGGCACGCGCGGCTGGCGGAAGCCGCCCGCCGCGCGGTGCGCGGCTGGGGGCTGGAGATCCTGTGCGCCGAGCCGCGCGAGTACAGCAATTCGCTCACCGCGGTGCTGCTGCCCGAGGGCCACGACGCCGACCGTGTGCGCGAGCGCGCGCTCGAGCGCTTCGATCTGTCGTTGGGCACCGGGCTGGGCAAGCTGCAGGGCAAGGTGTTTCGCATCGGACACCTGGGCGACTTCAACGAACTGATGCTGGCCGGCACGCTCTGCGGCGTGGAGATGGCGCTGGCGCTGGCCGGGGTGCCGATAAAGCGCGGCGGCGTCGCCGCCGCGCTCGACTACCTGTCCGAACCCGATGCTGCGGCGAGTGCGCGCCGCCGCGCGGCCGGCTGATCGGCGCGGGCGCGAAGCATCGACAACGTTTTTTCCACACCGGCCCGGAGGGCGTGATGTTGCTGCGACTGCCGCACCGCGCGTTTCTGCATCTGCTTACCGGGCTGCTGGCGCTGGAGTTCGTCATCCTCGCCATTCACCCCTACGACCGCCACGGCTGGCTGCTGGAGAACGTGCTGGTGGTGCTGTTCGTGGCGGCGATGGTCGCGACCTATCGGCGCTTCACGCTGTCGCGCATCTCCTATTTCCTGATCTACGTCTTCCTGTCGCTGCACCTGATCGGCGCGCATTACACCTATTCGCTGGTGCCCTACGACGCCTGGTTCGAGGCGCTGACCGGCGCCGGCCTCAGTGAACGCCTTGGGCTTGAGCGCAATCACTTCGACCGGCTGGTGCATTTCAGCTACGGCCTGCTGCTCGCCTACCCGATCCGCGAGGTGTTCCTGCGGGTGGCGGCGGTACGCGGATTCTGGGGCTATTTTTTCCCGCTCGACATCACGATGTCGACATCGATGCTGTACGAGTTGATCGAATGGGGCGCCGCCGAAGTGTTCGGTGGCGAACTCGGCCAGGCTTTTCTCGGCGCCCAGGGCGATATCTGGGATGCGCACAAGGACATGGCGCTCGCCAGCTGCGGCGCGCTGATCGCCATGCTGATCACCGCCGCGATCAACCGCTCGGTGCAGCGCGACTTCGCGAAAGAGTGGAACGAGAGCTTGCGGGTGAAGGGCGACTTGCCGCTGGGCGAGGACGAATTCCTGCGGCTGCGCAACGCCCGCCGGCGCTAGAACTTCTCCGGCCGCAGCACGCCGATGTCGCCGACGTACAGCGTGGTGGCATAGTTCGCCATGTATTTCTGCTGCACCCGCTCGGCGATGCGGCCGGCGACCGTGTCATCGCAGATCACTTCGATGCGGATGTTGCGGTCGGCCTCCCAGGCGGCTTCGCGCGGACCGTGGCGGCCGCCGCCACGCACATCGGTGACGGTGTAGCCGTGGGCGCCGAGCGCCAGGATTTCCTTCACCAGCACTTTTTCCAGTGCGCCTTCGGCGATGATGACGACAATTTTTCTGGCGTGCATCGTGGTTCAGCCCATCATGCGGTGCAATGCTTCGGACAGCCACAGGTACAGCGGCACGCCGAGCAGCACGTTGAACGGAAAGGTGACGCCCAGCGCGGCGGCGAGTGACAGCGACGGATTCGCTTCCGGCACGGCGATACGGATCGCGGCGGGCGCGGCGATGTAGGACGCACTGGCGGCGAGAATTGCCAGCAGCATGCTCCCGCCGGGCGACAGTCCGAGCGCAAGCCCGGCCAGCGCACCGATCACCGAAAAGACCAGCGGCACCCCGACGCCGAAGCCGATCACGAACGCAGCCTTGCGGTAGACATCCGGCAGGCGCGCAGCCGCCACCAACCCCATTTCCAGCATGAACAGCGCGAGCACGCCCTTGAACAGGTCGAAGAACAGCGTGGTGTAGGGCTTGAGCGCAGCCGGGCCGGAGATCCAGCCGATCAGCAGGCCCCCGGCAAGCAGGACCACGCTGCGGCCGAGAAACACCTCGCGCGCGAGCACGCCCCACTGCACGCCAGCACCAAACTTGGCGAGCAGGATGCCGACCACGATGCCCGGCACTTCCAGCAGCACGACGAACAGCGGCATGTATTCCTCGTGCGCGATATTGCGGTCGACCAGGTACGCGAGCGCGACCGCGAAGGTCACCATGCTCACCGAACCGTAATGCGCGGCGAGCGAGGCCGCATCCACCCGCGACAAGCGGCCAAAGAAGCGCGCGGCCGGAAAGGCGATCAGCGGCAGCGCGAAGCCCAGCGCGAGCACGCCGATAACCTGCGGCAGCAGCTGGAAAAACGGCTGGCGCGCCAACTCGACGCCGCCCTTGAGCCCGATTGCCAGCAGCAGGAAGATCGTGAGCCCTTCGTAGATTGCCTCGGGCACCCGCAGGTCGCTCTTGGCGAGCCGGGCAATGACGCCGAGCAGGAAAAACAACGCGACCGGATCCATTGGCCGGACTCAGGTCCCTGTGGCGACCTGTGGCATCGCGTCTTCGGCCGCCGCTGCGCGGAAAAGGCGGTCGCGCACCGCCGTCCATTCCGGCAGGTCGGGCGGCGCCTCGACCACGATCAACCGGCAGCCGGCATCGTCCAGCCGTCGCAGCAGCGCGTACAGATGGTGGGCATAGTCGGCGGGCTCAGCCGGAGCAACCTGCCAGAGCGCGGCACGCGAATTGGGCGGACGACCACGCCGAGCCAGTACCGCGGCCGGAGTGCCCGCGGCCTCTTTGCGCAGATAAGCTTCGAGCTCGTCCGGATGCACCAGCCTGAGCGGCGTGCGCGGCGCATAGTGGGACGCGAGCGTGCCGGAGGCGCGCGGCGAGGCGCCGCTTGCCAGGCCGAGCTTGGCGAGCAGGGCGTCTTCGATCTGCTGCGCGCCGATGTGCCCGGGACGCAGAATGACCGGCTGCGGTCCGGAGAGGTCGACGATGGTGGATTCGATACCGATCGGGCAGGGCCCGCCATCGAGAACCAGATCGACCGCGTCGCCGAACTCCCCCCGCACATGTTCTGCCGAGGTCGCCGACAGGCGGCCGAAACGGTTGGCCGACGGCGCCGCGATGCCGCCGCCAAAAGCGGCCAGCAGCTGGCGCGCCACCGGATGCGATGGCACCCGAAGGCCTATCGTGTCCTGACCGCCGGTGACCAGATCGAGCACGTCGTCGGCGCGCCGCAGGATCATGGTCAGCGGACCGGGCCAGAACGCCTCGGCCAAGAGCCAGGCGCTGCGCGGCACTTCCCGCGCCCAGTGTTTTAGCGCTTCCATCCCCGCCAGGTGCACGATCAACGGATGATCCGGCGGGCGCCCCTTCAATTCGAAGATGCGGCGCACTGCCTTGGCATTGGCCGCATCGGCGCCAAGCCCATATACCGTTTGGGTTGGAAACGCGACCAGGCCGCCGGCGCGCCGAAACTGCGCCGCGTGCTCGACTTCCTGATCAGTTACCAATGAATCGCCACCTTTGGATGCACAGCGGATGAACGCCCCGGCGGGGAACCGGGCCCGATTGTGGCATGGCTTGCGGGCTTTGGCACGCCGCCGCGGGCGCGGCGCGCGTCATCCGGCCAGCAGGCGCAGCGCCTCTTCATACTTGGCCGCAGTGCGCGCGAGAATGTCCGGCGGCAGCGCCGGCGCAGGCGGCTGCTTGTTCCAGGCCTGGGCTTCCAGCCAGTCGCGCACGAACTGCTTGTCGAAAGACGGCGGGCTGATGCCGACCTGATAGCTGTCTTTCGGCCAGAAGCGGGAAGAATCCGGCGTCAGCGCCTCGTCGATCAGATACAGTTTGCCGCCGGCATCCAGGCCGAACTCGAATTTCGTGTCGGCGATGAGAATGCCACGCCCTTCGGCATAATCGGCCGCCTCGGTATACAGGCGGATCGCGTTGTCGCGCACCATGCGTGCGGTCTGCACACCGATCAGCGACTCCACCTGCTCGAACGCGATGTTTTCGTCATGCGTACCGATGGCCGCCTTGGTCGAGGGCGTGAAGATCGGCTGCGCCAGCTTCTGCGCCTGTTTGAGCCCGGCGGGTAGCGCGATGCCGCAGATCGACTGGCTGGCCTGGTAATCCTTCCAGCCGGAGCCGGCGACGTAACCGCGCACGATCGCTTCCACCGGCAGCGGCTTGAGCCGGCGCACCACCATCGCGCGGCCGGCCACCTGGTCGCGCTCGCCGGCAGCCACGACGCTGGCCGGATCGGTGTCGAGCAAATGATTGGACACGACGTGGGCGAGGCGCTTGAACCAGAACACCGACATCGCCGTCAGGATGCGACCTTTGCCCGGCACCGGCGTCGGCAGGATCACGTCAAAAGCAGACAGCCGGTCGGTCTGGATCACCAGCAGGCGCTCGGCGTCGATCTCGTAAATGTCGCGCACCTTGCCGCGATGCAGGAAAGAAAGCGAGCGCAGGTTTGTCTCGAGAATGGCGTTGGTGTTCTTCGGCATCGGGTCGTTCATGCAATCCGTTCCCTGGCGTCCGCGTCGGCGGCGAGCAGTCGCTTGATTTCCAGCGCCGTCGCCAGCGCGCCTTCGACCGCGGGCGCCAGCACGGTGTAATGGCCCATCTTGCGTCCGGGGCGCGGCTCGCGCTTGCCGTACAGGTGCAGCTTCGCCAAAGGATGGCGCAGCACATGCGCCCACCGCGGTTCGCCACGGGCCCACAGGTCGCCCAGCAGATTCACCATCACGGCCGGGCTGTGCATCCCGGTGGAACCGAGCGGCAGCCCGCACAACACCCGCGCCTGCTGCTCGAACTGCGACGTCACGCAGGCGTCGATCGTATAGTGACCGCTGTTGTGCGGGCGCGGGGCGATTTCGTTGACCAGCAGTTCGCCCCCGGCGAGCACGAAAAATTCCACGCACAGCACGCCCCGGTAATCGAGCCGCTCGGCCACCTCGATCGCCGCCGCCCGCGCACGATCGGCGAGCGCCGGCGCGACGCGCGCCGGCACGATCGATACGTCGAGGATGCCGTGCGCATGCTGGTTCTCGGACGGCGGGTACGTCAGCACCACACCGTCGAAATCACGCACCACGACCACCGATATTTCGCGTTCGAGCGGAAGAAAGCGCTCCAGCACGCAG
>ERZ869936.1831-NODE-1831-length-13892-cov-6.326588_pt1 | contig 13892 bp, 10 predicted proteins | sample MGYA00520876_ERZ869936 | MGnify/ENA primary metagenome ERZ869936 (study PRJEB32218, sample SAMN09650985) | biofilter metagenome | isolation source: enrty point of leading RO module | place: Saudi Arabia: Thuwal, RO plant located on Red Sea | collected 2016-02-17 ...
GCCCTCCTCTTTTGCGACGTTCGGCTGAGGGGAAGCCGTGAAGGACTATTACGAGACACTGGGCGTCAACCGCGATGCCGATGCCGGCGCGCTGAAGTCCGCCTACCGCAAGCTCGCCATGAAGTATCACCCGGACCGCAACCCGGGCGATGCCGAGGCCGAAAGCCGCTTCAAGGAGGCCAACGAGGCCTACGAGATCCTCAAGGACTCCGACAAGCGTGCCGCCTACGACCGCTCCGGCCACGAGGCCTTCGCCATCCGCGCGTCCCTTGAAGAGGAAATCGGCTCTCTCGCCCAGTTTCTGCGTCCCGTCCTGCGGCGGGTACTGGTGATCGGTGTGCTGCTGGCGGTGCTCCAGCAGGTCACCGGAATCAACGTCTTCCTCTACTACGCGCCGGAGATCCTCAAGTCGGTCGCGGGTGCCGAGACCGACGTCGCGCTGCTGCAGACGGTGCTCGTCGGCGCCGTGAACCTCGGCTTCACCGTGCTCGCGATCTGGACGGTCGACCGGCTAGGACGCCGGCCGCTGATGATCGTCGGCGCGGCCGGCATGGGCCTGTGCCTGACGGCGATCGGGCTGGCCGCCAGCGCGCAGGCCATCGGCGGCTGGCTGCTCGTCTTCATGCTCGGCTACATCGCCTGCTTCGCGATGTCGGTCGGCCCGGTCACCTGGGTGATCCTGTCGGAGATCTTCCCGACCCGCATCCGCGGCCGGGCGATGGCCATCGCCGCCTTCTGCCTGTGGGTCGCGAACTTCGCCGTCTCGCAGACCTTTCCGATGATGGACGGGAACCCGTGGCTGGTGGAGCGCTTCCATCACGGCTTCCCGTTCTGGATCTACGCCGGCTTCTGCCTCGTGCTGGTGGTCGTGATGATCCGGCTGGTGCCGGAAACGAAGGGCCGCAGCCTGGAGGAGTTGGAAAGCCTGTGGGCGCAGGAGAAGCATGCCTTGCCTAACAGTGGCATGACCGTCCCGGTCATGAACCAGGGAAGCGCACCGACCTCAGATCGCCAAACGGCCGATCCGATGGCTCCTCCCCCGCCCATCCATGACCGGGACGGTCATGCCACAGATCCGCAACCACAAGACGCCGGCATCGAGCATGGAAGATGATCCTCCCATTCCCGCCGCGCTGATCGCCTGCGAGGTGTTCCGCGACGAGATCGAGCTGCTGGCCGGCGATGCCGCGCACATCCGCTGCCGTCGTTTCCTCGAGATCGGCCTGCACGACCGGCCCGATGAAATGCGCGCGACCCTGCAGCAGGCGGTCGATGAAATGGACTCCCGCGACGACATCGAGTTGATCCTGCTCGCCTACGGCCTGTGCGGGCTCGGCACCGCCGGGCTGCGGGCGGGGCGTCATCCGCTGGTGATCCCCCGCGCCCACGACTGCATCACCGTCTTTCTCGGCAGCAAGGAGGCCTACGCCGCCCGCCAGAAGACCTGCCCCGGATGCTACCACTACACCCCCGGCTGGAATCGCGCCCGCCGCGTGCCGGGGCCCGACCGGATCGACCTGCTGCGCGGAGATTTCGCCGAGAAATTCGACCCCGAGGACGTCGAGTTCCTGCTTGAGAACGAGCGGGCGATGTGGGCCGCCTACGACACCGCCACCTTCATCGACCTCGGCACGCCCGGCGCGGCGGCCGAGGCCGACTACACCCGGCGCTGCGCCGAATCGCTGGGCTGGGGCTTCGAACACATCAAGGGCGACCCCGCCCTCCTGCGCGACCTCCTCCACGGCCCGCGCGACGACGGCCGATTTCAAACCCTCGCCGCCGGCCAGCGGCTCAGTCACGTGCCGAACGACGCCATCATGCGCGCGGAACCACCGGATTGACCCCTCCCGCCGCCCGGCTCGCAAGAGAATGTCGGCAGGAAATCCGCGGATATCACCAGACCTTCCACCCCGTCTCCTGCCATCCTTCCCCACCTATCCCTCGGAAACCATGATCCTGATCGTCTCGCTCGTCGCCGCCATGGTCGCCTTCCGCCTGCTGCCGCATCCGGAGAATTTCGCCCCCATCGGTGCCTTCGCCCTCATCGGCGGGTTTTATCTCGGCAGGCGCTACGCCCTCTGGGTCCCTTTCGCCGCGCTGTTCGTGAGCGACCTCGTGCTCAACGCCTGGGCAGGCTACGCTCTCTTCCACTGGCCGCGGCTGATCGACTGGGGAGCCTTCCTGCTGATCGGCGCGGTGGCCCTCGCCGTCCGTGAGGCTGGCTGGAAACCCCGCCTCGCCGCCACGCTCGCCGCGCCGTTCTTCTTCTTTGCGGTCAGCAATTTCGGGGTGTGGCTGACCGGCCTGAACCTCGCGGGTGTTCCCTACGCCAAGACCCCCGCCGGTCTCGCCGAGTGCTATCTCGCCGGGCTGCCCTTCCTGCGCGGCACGGTCGTCGGCGACTGGGGCTTCGTCGCGCTCTTCACCCTCGTCCTGCACCTCGCCACCCGCCACGCCCGGCAAGCCGCCCCCGCCCCGGCCCGAATCATCTGACCATCCACCCGCCATGAGCACGCTCACCGAACTTTCCCAAGCCGTCGAATCCGGAAAGCGCAAGGACGCCACCACCATCACCCAGGCCCTCCTCGACGGGGGCATGGCGCCGCTGGACATCGTCGAACAGGGCCTCGTCCCGGGGATGAGTTCGATCGGGGAGAAGTTCAAGAACAACGAGGTCTTCGTGCCCGAGATGCTGATCGCCGCGCGCGCGATGAAGGAGTGCATGGCCATCCTCGAGCCGCTGCTCGCCGAGGCCGGGGTGAAGCCGAAACACACCGCGGTGATCGGCACCGTCCAGGGCGACCTCCACGACATCGGCAAGAACCTCGTCGCCATGATGCTCAAGGGCGCCAACTTCGGCGTGGTCGATCTCGGCACCAACGTCTCGCCCGACCAATTCGTCGCCGCCGCCCGCGAGCACGAGGCCAAGCTCGTCTGCCTTTCCGCGCTGCTCACCACCACCATGCCGGCGATGAAGACGACCGTCGACGCAATCCGCGGCTCAGACGTCGCCTCGGTGCGGGTGATGATCGGCGGCGCGCCGGTGACCCAGGATTACTGCAACGAGATCGGTGCCGACGGCTACGGCCCGGACGCCGCCAGCGCGGTGGACGTCGCACTGCAACTTGCCGAGGCCGGCTGACGGCCCTCGCCGGGCGCACGAGCGATGGATCGCGCATTCTATCTCGACCTTGCCAAGCGCGGCCTGCGGATGCCGATCGGCACCCACCTGGTGCTCCACGAGCACGCGGATGCAGCGGAGATCCCCCGCGACGGCGAACGGCTCGGCGATGTGGTGATCGAGACGGCGGAGCGATTCGAAACGCCTCTCGCCTTCCCGTTGATGGACCTGACGCTCGAGAAGCGGGCGCTCCTCAGGGCGCTCGGGGTTCCGGACGAGGAAATCGACTCCCACCATTTCAACGCCCCGCCCACGTGCGCTCCGGAGTTCCGCATGGGCCGCCGCATGCGGGCGGCCTGCGACGCCATCACCCACGTGTCCGCCCGCCGCGACCTCCTGCCCATGGGTATGGAGATCGGTCCGTTTTCCCTGACCACCAAGCTGGTCAACGACCCGATCACCCCGGTCTTCCTCGCCGGCAGCGGCATGGGAGCGGATGATGAGGAGGAAATCGCCACCCTCGAGGCGGTCCTCGCGGTGGCGACGGACTTCGTCCTCGCCTACTGCGACGCCCAGATCGACGCGGGAGCGAAGGCCATCGTCATCTGTGAACCGGCGGCCAACACCGTCTACTTCTCCCCCAACCAACTGCGGGAGAGCTACGCGGTCTTCGACCGCTACGTGATGGACCCGATGCGCCGGATCAGGGCCCGACTCGACGAGCGCGGGGCGGACCTCGTGTTTCACGACTGCGGGGAACTCGACGCCGGCATGGTCGAGCGTTTCGCGACGCTGGACGCGGCGATCATGAGTCTCGGCGGATCGCGCTGCCTGTGGGAGGACGCCGCGCGGGTGCCGGACTCGACGGTGCTCTATGGCAACCTGCCGTCGAAGAATTTCGTCTCGAGCACGCTGACGGTCGCCGAAGTCGAGCGCCTCTCCGGGGAACTGCTGGAGCGCATGGACGCCTGCGGCCACCCATTCATCCTCGGCAGCGAGTGCGACTCCCTGCACGTTCCCGGCAGCGAAGGCGAGACCCTCGCCAAGATCGATGCGTTCATGAAACTCCCTTCTCCCTCAACCCCGACACTGACGCCATGAAGACCCCGCTCGACCAGGCATGCCTGAACGAACCGCTCACCTGCGACGGCGCCATGGGCACCCAACTCATCATGCGCGGCATGTCGCCGGGCGAATGCGGGATGCGCTGGAACGCCGAACGCTCCGACGACATCCGCGCCGTTCACCAGGACTATCGCGACGCCGGCTGCCGGCTCATCATCACCAACAGCTTCGGCGGAACGCGCAGCATGCTCGACCGCCATGGTGCCGGTGACATGACGGCCGAGTGGAATCGCCGGGCCGCCGAGATCGCGGCGGAGGCCGCCGGCCCGGACGGCTGGGTGCTCGGCGACGTCGGCCCCTTCGGCGATTTCCTCGAACCGATGGGCGACACCACCGCCGGGGAACTGGAGGCGATCTTCCGCGAGCAGATCGAGGCGCTCGCCGCAGGCGGGGCCGACGCCATCGTGGTCGAAACCATGAGCGACCCCGCCGAACTCACCGTCGGCTTACGGGTGGCGAAGCAGGCGACCGACCTGCCGGTGGTGGCAACCTATGCCTTCCAGAACAGCGCCGGCACCTTCCGCACGATGATGGGAACCACCGTCGAGGATGCCATCAAGGCGGCTTGCGACGCCGGGGCGTCGATCGTCGGCGCGAACTGCGGCACCGACCTCTCCCTCGACGATTATCGCAAGCTGGGCGAGCAGATCGTGGCGACGGCCGGCGGCCTTCCGACCATCCTCCAACCGAATGCGGGCGCGTGCTGGCGGCAGTTCTGCCGTTCATCGGCATCCTTTCGCGCTCTCCGCTGGCCGCCGCACCGTCGGATCAGGTCTGGCACATTCCCTTCAACCAGGAGGCCGGCATCCCCGGCACGATGCGGGATCCCTACGTCGAGATCGACCCGGACGGGAGCTTCACGGTGTATCAGGGTTTCTTCAAGAACGGGGGTGCGAACGGCAATCAGACGGGTGGAAGTCTCTTCTACCGCAATGCCAGCGCCGCGGGATCCTGGCAGTCGGTCGCGCTTGGATTTCATGCCGATCAAGGCGGCAGCCAGTTCTGGAAGGCGTCGGTCGATCTCGGCCCCGGCGGGCTCAACGCCGGCGACGACGACGTGATCGAATACTACGTCTATGTCACCTTCGACGGTGTCACCGGCACCAATCCGGAAAACACCTACATCCACGGCGGCGACCTCGATCCCGGCAACCAGCTCGAAACCACGACGGAGGCGGTCGCCCAGGCGAGTCCCTACTCGTTCCGCAACCGGCCCGCCTGGATCTTCCACGCCGACAACCGGGTGATCAACGGCGACAACGTCCAGTTCTGGGCGAAGGTCGGCTACATCGGCGACGTCAACGACCTCGCCACGCGGTGGGCGGACGCCGGCGCGGTGTATTACACGACCGACGGCAGCGACCCGGCCGGATCGCTCGGCACGGCGGGCAACGGTTCCACCACCGCCGCCGCATTCAACTACAACAATCCGGAACAGAACGAGGTCCAGAACGGATCGATCACCGGCGGGGTGGGCATGTGGTGGATGGCCGACGTGCAGAACCTGCTCCAGGGCCTGCCGCTCGGCTCGACGATCAAGTACAAGGTCGGCTTCTGGAACACCGCCACCAACGAGGAGAAGTTCGCCGACCACAACGCCGGGACGAACAACCAGATCTTCTCCTTCACCTACGGCACGCTCGGCGATCCGGTGCTGACGGTGAACACGCCGACCAACGGCACGCTCAACGCCAACTACACGACGACCAAGCTCTACGTCGACGAGATCGCCGGAGACTCGATTCCCGTGACGGTCGTGTTCGAGCCCGGGCAGCAGGACATCACCCCCGGGACCGTGCAGGTGGTCACCAACCTGAACCAGCGCCACCGCACCGACGCCGACAACAACACGAACGGCATCTCCGACGGGCAGGAATACAACCAGACCGAGTCCATCATCGGGCCGTCTTCGGACGACGCCTACTACTACCAGAGCCACGTGATGACCGCCACCGGGACGCCGGGGCAGTACTCGGCGGTGATCGACGCGACGAAGACCGGTGCCTACCGGCTGACCGCGCGGTGGAAGGTCGATGGCGATCCCGACTGGCGCTGGTACACCGCCTTCGGGCGGCGCGACCATGCGATCACCGTCGCGCCGACCGACGCCCGCGAGATCAACCTCTACGAGATCAACACGCTGACCATCGAGGCCAACGGCGGCGGCTTTTCCAACCGCTCGACCTTCGAGGACCTGCATGATGCCCCTGGGGCGCTGCGCACCGGCGATGGCAAGGGCTTCAACCTCGGCTACCTCCAGGGCCTCGGGGTCAACTGGCTGTGGTTCCAGCCGGTGCATCCGTCCGCGATCGAAGGGCGGGAAATCGACCCGACGACCGGCCTGCCCTACGACCACGGCAGTCCCTACGCGATCAAGAACTTCTTCGAGATCGATCCCGCGATGAGCGTGGCGAACACGCGGGCCGCGGGCATGACCGCCTTCCAGAATTTCGTGACCGCCGCCGATGCCGCGCAGGTCGAGATCATGCTCGATGCGCCCTTCAACCACACCGGCTTCGATGTCGAGCTTGCGCAAAAGGGCGTCGATCTCTTCGCCCCGGCCGCCTCGCCGACCGACAAGATCCGCGACACCGAGGCGCGGTTCTTTTCGAAGGGCGACATCTTCAACTCCTCCGCCAACAACTACGGCGAGCGTGCCGCCAACGCGAACGAGGCGACCAACGCCCCCGACCGCGGCGACTTCGGCAAGTGGGGCGACGTGATCGATGTCTATTTCGGCAACTACGACTCGCTCGTCCGCCTGAACCCCTCCGAGAACGGCCGCTACCTCAACGAGGGCGACCAGTTCTACTACACCGACCCGAACTGGGACGGTGTCACCCGCAACGTCTGGAAGTACTTCCGCGACTACGCGCTGCACTGGCTCGACCAGACCGGCTACCCGGCCGGCACCCCGCACAACGAATCGACCCGCAACCTCGGCATCGACGGCCTGCGTTGCGACTCAGCCCATGGACTGCCGCCGCAGGCGTGGGAGTACATCATCAACGCCACCCGCACGCGGAAATGGAACTTCGTGATGATGTCCGAGTCGCTCGACGGCGGCGCGGTGACCTACCGCTCCAACCGCCACTTCGACATCATGAACGAGAACATCGTGTTCCCGCTCAAAAGCGCGTCGAACGCCAACGACTACCGCCAGATCTTCGAGGACCGGCGCAACGCCTACGGCCAGGGGCTGGTGCTGCTCAACAACACCTCGCACGACGAGGAAAACTACGTCGATCCCTTCGAGGCGCTCATCCGCTACAGCGTGGTCGGTGCCATCGACGGCCTGCCGATGATCTTCATGGGCCAGGAACTCGGCATCTCACGGACCTTCGGATTCAACTTCTACGAAACCAACTTCGGGAAGCAGATCGGCCACTTCAAGAAGTACAACTCGCTCGATCCGATCTGGGACGACACCGACTTCGGCAGGGACCAGCTCTATCAGGTCTATTCCGGGATCAACTCGGCGCGCCTGTTCAGCCCCGCGCTGCGCTCGGTCAACCGCTTCTTCCTCACCGGCGATGGTGCGAACAACCAGATCTTCGCCGTCGCGAAGTACGAGGAGGCCGGGGCTTCGCCCGCCTTCAAGGACGTGGTGCTGGCCTTCACCAACCTCAACCGGAACGGCGACGAGTCGGACAACTTCAAGATCCCGTCGGGACTGGCGACCCTGATGGGTCTCAAGGACGGTCGCCTTTACGACGTGAAGAACATCGCCGCCTACCTCGGCCAGAATCCGAACCGCCGAGACGTGTGGTTGTGGAACGGCGGCAGCGGCCTCAGCGGTGCCTCGCTCAAGTCGGGCGGTTTCTTCGTCCAGCTCTGGAAGGTGCCGACCGAACCGGCGCTGTGGACAGCGGGGCCATACGAAGCGCAGTATCTGAAGGTTTACGACGTCACGCCGCCGCCATCCCCCGACCCGCTGTCGATGCACTACGCCATCGGAACGAGCGGCACCTTCACCTGGACGAATCCCGGCGGCCCGGATGACAACATCACCAAGTACGTCATCGACATTGGCACCACGCCCGGCGGCAACGATCTGGTCGATGGCGCCGAGGTCACCGACGGCTCGAACCAGTACACCTTCACCGGGTCGCTGGGCACCGTCTATTACGCGACCATCACCGCGGTCAGCAGCGCGGGCGTTTCCGCCACGACTTCCGGTTCCTCGGATGCCGGCGCGCCGAATCCGGCATCGGGCACGACTCCGGTGATCCTCCTCGATCCGGCGGGGGACGAGGATGACGACGGTCGCAGCAATGGAGACGAGGACGTCGCGGGAACCGATCCGCTCGACGGGGAGTCGAAGCTCGAAGTGCTCTCGATCTCGAAGCCCGGAGGCACCGTCCAGCTCACCTACTCCAGCGTGCCCGGGCGGATCTACACCATCGAAAGCTCCACCGCCTTGAGCGGCTGGGGTCCGGAGGACGAGCCGGATGGCGAGGACTTCGTCGCCGGAGCGGGCGCCACCACCACCTTCACCGACCTGAATCCGGGACCGACCCGGAAGTTCTACCGGGTGCGCGTGACGAAGCCCTGACGTGGCTCCCGGCGCCCCCGCTCCGCCAGGCCGGACATCCTGGAATCCGCGGTTGCAGGCGTCGAACGACCTTTTTCAACCGCGGATTAAGGGGATTCCTGGGATTACGCAGATTCCTGATCTCTGAAAATCCGCGTAATCCGCGGTTTCAAAGCCGACCATCTGTTGGGCGGATGTCGTGGGCTGGAGATTCGGCCTTTGAGCTCCTGAACCCATCCTGATCTCCCCCGGGAGCAGAATGGCAAGGCCCCCGAATCCTTCGCCCTCCAGCCTCCGCGGCACCTTGACATCCGCCGCCAGATCCACACTCTTTCCGATGGTAACCGACCCCGATATACGAAGGTCGGGTGTTACGAACAAAGCTGTTGGCCAGGAAATGAATATCGGACCGCTGCTGCTAGTCATCGGATTCTTCTCGATGTTCGGCCTGGGAGCCGATGAGCCCATTCAGGTCAACCGGATCGTTGCGCTGGTCAACGGTAAGCCAATAACCACCAAGCGACTCGGACAGCAAAGCGAAAGAGCGATTCGTCAGTTTTGGGAAGCGAACGGCAACCGTAGGAACGACCCGAAGTTGATGGCAGGCGCCAGACGAATCGTCAGAGACAACCTCAAGGATTTGATTCGTGAGATCGTTATTGAGGACCACCTTAGTCGATTCGGCGATGCGGAGCGGGATCGGTGGCTCAAGAACTTTCAGGCAAAGAGCGAGGCTCAGAAGTCGGAGGTGTACGAAGAACTCCTTGAGAATGAAGCCGTGCAGATTCGTGACCCTCGCCTTGCTCAACCCGATCCAAACAAGAAGAACCAACAAGGCCAGCAAGGCGGCGATGGCGACGCCTAACCGCGGCCTTGTTGAAAATTGTTTCCGGTGATTCAATCCCTTCAATCTGGCACGGAGCGCCGCCTTGGTTCGGGCGTCGCGTCATGCCTCAGACGTAAGAGCAATGAATGAAGAAACTCAGGCCTTTGCCAGCGCGAGCGGAGACGTTTGCGCAGTGCGGAATCTGGTGTTCTCGGAGCCTGAGTGCCAAGAGGAGTCTGCAAGGTGCTCGTATCCGCAGGACGATGGTAGCTATCGGGACTGCACAATCACATTCACAGTCGAGACCCGCCAAGCTACCTTTCGGACGGATCGAGGTGTCGTGACGATTGGCGCCCGTGGCCAACTTTCGTCGTCTGGTGACCAGTTCTATGAAGCCACGGTTGTAGAGGTGGTTCAATGCGGCGATTATGATCAGATTGATTGTATTGCTCGGAGGCGCTTCAACCCAAAGTATAACAAGCCCTAACATGCCGCAGCGCCGCAACCGCCTGACCCGCTCCGAGTCGAATTTTCTCCGTGACTACAACCCTCAACCTAAAGTCAATGCGCGGCTACCGTCCGGCAGTGGGTAGGCTCGGTTTGGGTTGTTCACGGCTTCCATGGTGGAGGTCGGGAAAGGCACACTTTCAACGTTCAAACCCGCCCAGGCAGGCTGGCCGCGGCATGTAGTCCGTCCAACCGATTGGTAGTTTTGATAACCGCAGATTAAGGGGATTACGCAGATTTTCAGAGATCCGGAAATCTGCGCAATCCGTTTAATCCCCTCAATCTGCGGTCAACGGCGTGGCCCATTCCGACAGGATAAGAGTTCGTCGGTAAGGCGGACCACGCTAGTCCGTCTCACGGGCTCTTGTTGAATCGGGACGTTTTTCAAGGGAGTCGGGATTCTCCCGGCGCAGGGCCTTGAACAGACAGAAGGCCATTAGCAGCAGGGCGAGGGCGAAGGGGAGGCCGGTGGTGATGGCGGCGGATTGCAGTGCCTTGAGGCCGCCGGCGTAGAGCAGGGCCGCGGCGACTCCACCCTCCAGCAGGGCCCAGAAGACCTTCTGGATGACCGGCGGCTTCGGGTGGCCGCCGCCGGTGATGGTGTCGATCACCAGCGAGCCGGAGTCGGACGAGGTGATGAAGAAGGTGATGACGACGATGACGGCGAGGCCGCTGGTGATTTGGGACAGCGGGTAGTGCTCGAAGAGCTTGAAGATGGCGGTGCTGAAGTTTTCGTTCACGGCCGAAAGGATGCCGCTGTCGTAGGCCATTTCCTCGTGCAGCGCGGCATTTCCGAACACGGTGAGCCAGAGGAAGGTGAGCAGGGTCGGCACGATCAGCACGCCCAGGGCGAACTCGCGGATGGTGCGCCCGCGCGAGATGCGGGCGATGAACATCCCGACGAAGGGCGACCAACTGATCCACCAGCCCCAGTAGAAGATCGTCCAGCCGTGCTGCCAGCCGCCCTGGTCGCCCTCGCGATAGGTCTCGGTCCAGGTGGCGAGCGCCGGCAGTCGGTAGAAGTAGTTGCCGATGTTCTGGACGAGGGCGTCGAGCAGGTGGGCGGTGGGGCCGAGCACGAAGACCATCGACAGCAGGCCGGCGGCGAGGATGAGGTTGCCTTGGGAAAGGCGCTTGATGCCGCGATCGAGGCCGCTGACCACCGAGGCGGTGGCGGCGAGGGTGATGGCGGCGATGAGAAGCATCTGCACCCCGGTGCCGTCGTCGGTGCCGCTGGCGGCGATCTTTTCCGGGAAGAGGTAGTGCAGGCCGGAATTCACCTGGAGCACGCCGAGTCCGAGCGAGGTGGCGACACCGAAGAGCGTGGCGACGACGGCGAGGATGTCGATGACGTGACCGAATCCCCCGCGGACATGCCGGCCGAGGATGGGGTAAAAGGTCGACCGGATGGTGATGGGCAGGCCGCGACTGAAGGCGAAGTAGGCGATGGCGCAGCCGACCAGCGCGTAGATGCCCCAGGCGTGCAGGCCCCAGTGGTAGAAGGTGATGAGCATCGCCTCGCGCGCGGCCTCGGGCGAGCCGGTGGCGAGGATGCCGGGCGGCGAGCCGAAGTGATACATCGGCTCGGCGACCGACCAGAACATGAGCCCGATGCCCATGCCGGCCGAGAACAGCATGGCGAACCAGGCACCGTAGCTGTAGTCGGGCTTGCAGCCCTCGCCGCCGAGCCGGATGCGGCCGAAGCGGGAAAAGATCAGCACGCCGACCGCGCCAAGCAGCAGGTTGGCGGTGAGGATGTAGAACCAGCCGAAGTTGGTCGCCAGCCACTCGAGGGTCTTCGAAAAGATCGCCTCGGTGCCCTTCGCGTCGGCTTGCGCCGCGACGAAACCCCAGACGGTGAAGGCGAGGATGAGCAGCGCGGAGATCGGGAAGACCACCGGGTGGAACTCCAGCGGGCCGAGCTTGATGTAGTCGGGCTCGAGTCCGCCGTGACGCTTCCCGCGCTTGCTCATCGGCGGCTCAGGCGGGCTTGCGGAAATGCAGGATGCCCCAGTCGAGCGCGCCCTTCGATCCGGCTTCGACCCAGTGGCGCAGGCCCTTCTTCATCCGCTCGACATACTCGCCGCTGATGTTGCCGGCGATCTCGTCGGTGCGCTTTTCCAACTCCTCGAGCACGCGACCGTAGTGGCGCACGAGGCAGTCCGGCATCTCGTCGATGGCCACCGTTTCCCAGCCGAGGTCGGCGGCGTAGCCCTTGTATTTCTCCACCGAGCCCATCGAGGGCAGGTGAATGCGGGCGAGGACGGGCTCGAGCAGCTCGGGATCGACGCCCTCCTTCTGCATCGGGTCGGTGAAGATGAACCCGCCGCCGGGCTTGAGCACGCGGTCGACTTCCTCGAAGACGCGCCGGCGGCGGCCGCTGTGGAGGATGGAGTCCTGACACCAGACCTGATCGAAGGAGGCGTCGTCGAAGGGGAGTTCCTCGAAGTTGCCGTCGTGGACGTCGATCCGGTCGTCGAGGCCCTGGGATGCGGTCATCGTTCGGTTGCGCTCGTTCTGGACGGCGCTGAGGTTGAGGCAGGTGACGCGGATGCCGAGTTCGCGGGCGATCACCCGGGCCGAGCCGCCGTAGCCGGCGCCGATGTCGAGCAGGCGGGCGTCCCGCGGCATGTCGGGAAGCTTCGAGACCATCGTGTCGACGGTGCGCCGGCTCGCGGTGAGGATGGGTTCATCGGGCTTCCGGTAGATCCCGACGTGGATGTCCTCGCCACCCCAGATCTGGTGGTAGAAATGGTCGGCGTCGTCGCTGTCGTAGTAGTCGCGGGCGATGTCCACGACCTGGGATTCGCTCGGGGAATTCATCGGTCCTCGTCCTTGGTCTCGTATTTCTTCTCGGCGATGTGGATGTAGAAGTCCGGGTTCTCCTGGCGGTAGGTTTCCTGGAAGTCGGCGAAGGTGCGGACGCGCTGGAATCCGACCTCGAACATGAGTCGTTCGACGTAGCTGCGGCGCAGCGGGAACATGTTGAGGTGATAGACGGACTTGTCCGGGAACTCGTAGCGGAAGCGCGCGAGTCCCTCGTCGACGTGCTCGGGCTCGGCGCGGACGTTGTCGCCGCAGTAGTAGTAGGCGTGCTTGGTCGAGAAGCCCTCGTCGAGGATCGAGTCGTAGTTCCGCTGGTCGAGGATAAGGCAGCCGTCGTGGCGGAGGCAGGCGTAGAACTCGGCGAGCGTCTTGCGCCGGTCGCGCTCGTCGAAGAGGTGGGTGAAGGAATTGCCGAGACAGACGACGGCGTCGAACTTGCCGTAGATGTCGCGGTTGAGCCAGCGCCAGTCGGCCTGGATGGTGCGCAGGATGTGTCCGCGGCGGCGGCCGTTCTCGAAGGCCTTGGCCAGCATCTCCGGGCTGCCGTCGGCCGAGACGACCTGGAAGCCGGCCTCGATCAGGCGCACCGAGTGGAAGCCGGTGCCGGTGGCGACGTCGAGCACGCGCTTGGCGCCGCGTTTCTTGAGTTCCTCGATGAAGAAGTCGCCCTCGCTCTCGGCGCGGGCGTCCCAGTCGATGAGTTCGTCCCACTTGTCGACGAATCCGCGGACGTACTCGTCCTGATACTTGTCGGTTTCGCGGACTTCGGTGGGATTCGCTCCGTAGTCCTGGACGACGTCGTCGTCCGCAATCTTCTTGGTGGTTTGTGACATGATGGTGACAGGCTGGCCTGCCCTGGCGGGGCGAGGCGTTCGGGATTGGTTCTGACACGCACAGCCGAACCCAACCGGGGGCGCGCGGCGCAAAACCTGACGTCGGTTTCGCGACTTTTC
>ERZ869936.1832-NODE-1832-length-13881-cov-13.900043_pt1 | contig 13881 bp, 20 predicted proteins | sample MGYA00520876_ERZ869936 | MGnify/ENA primary metagenome ERZ869936 (study PRJEB32218, sample SAMN09650985) | biofilter metagenome | isolation source: enrty point of leading RO module | place: Saudi Arabia: Thuwal, RO plant located on Red Sea | collected 2016-02-17...
AAAAATAATAGAGGGAAACCAGGGATGCTTTATAGTTGTGAATAAGGACGAACAACGGAGCAATCGCCCTGTTCATCCCTGGTTTTAGGGTAGAAATTTAACTATGACAATTGTTCAATTAAAGAAATATTAACAGAAAATCTTTGGCTTGATACTTCTTTAAACTGCATTGGCTTTTCTAATCTTACATAATGAAATGGTCCAGTAGTTCCGTTTTCACTATATATGAACTTTTTAAAGTTTTGAACATCGTCTTGCATTGATTGTAAACTTGTTTTAAATGTATTAGAAATGCTTGAAAAGCTTAATGTAATAGTTTGTATAGGGTTGTGTCTTTTAAGTGCATATTGCACGCCCCCTAAACTTTTTGTTAAGTCCACACCAAAATTATCTGATTCTAAAATGCCAATATCTGGATTTATTTCAAACTCTAATTTGCTCCCCGTAATTATTTCAGTAAGATTTGCAATATCTCCTGTTGGTGATATTATCCAATTTTCTGAAGATGCAGAACTAAATTCTGAGATATTCCAACCAACCACAAAATCAGTTGAAATGTTTGAAACAGAGGTATAAGTATTTGTTGCTACCTCTCTTTGAAAACTAAGGTTGTCTGTTTCAGCTGAAGTAAAATATAATGCTATAAAATCAAGTGTTGTTGAAGTCGAAAATGTAATTTTAAAAGCATCTGTATTTCCAAACCCAGATACTGCTGTTGCAATAGATTGGTCAATTAATCTTTCTTCATTTGTCATTGTATCAGCATCGCTAAAATTATTACTGGATAATGTTCCATCATTTACTGTTGCCTCTAATAAACCACCTGAATCATAATAAAATGCTTTTGCCATTACGGAACCTCTATTGCTTTTACTTTAACACTGTTTAAGTTTTTTGTAATACTTATTATTTTAAATTTTTTACCATTAAAACTAGCACCATATATTTTTTTATAAGAATCTAATGAATTATGATCAAACTGTATCACATCTGCTAATTCTAATGATAGAAAGTTCTTCCTACTTGTAATAAAATCTACGTCAATAATATTTCTTGGTAATGACCAAAACGAATCTGATGAATCTTTTACCCAGTGGTCGGCTAATAAACCAGCAGTTGTATCTGTTTTTATAAAATCAGCATTAATTACTTTTTCATTAACAACATTATACCTAGCTTGACTTCCTGTATTTGCTGTATCATACGACCTTGTTAATTGCTTTGTATTTTCTGTTCCATCAAAAAAATAGTTTAAGAATAATTTATTTACTAAGTCTTTTAAACTTATCTTTGAAAAACCTATTTTAATTATATGATCTAGGGTTATACTGTCAATATCTACGCTTGGAGATGCAAAAAAAGTATCAGCGCTTATTTTATTTTGGCTATCAAACCTAAAAAAACTTTTGCCTTGGAATCCTATTTTTTCTAGTAATTTTTTAGAATTTATAGGAGAGTTTACAAAAAAAGATAATTTATAATTAGAAGTAAGTTCTGTATTAACATTATCGAAAGATGATGTGTTTATATCACTGGTTGATAAACCCATGTAATTTCTTGCAATATCTTCTGCAATATGACTAGGGTTTTCAATTAAAGAATTAGCTGACCCTGTAACTGTTCCTGAACTATCATCTTTCCTACCAGTACCACCAAAAAAAACATTGCCCCTGCTTATTGGTATATATTCAACCCTTAAATACAATCCATAAATTTTTAAAACTCTAGATGGAAAAATATCTCCTCCAAAAGCACTATGAACTCTAAACCTTACTGTAGGGCCAGGAATATTTGTATTTGTGGGTGTTACTTCATTAAAAATAGTGTCATTAGTAAATGCCCTCAAGTCTATATTGCTACCAAAAAAACTATTCATATCAAATATTTGAACCACCTCATTTCCCGTAGAACCTTGATGAGAATAATTTAAACGCACATAAAGTTTTGATTGTACAATATTAGAGTTGGTAAAATCTCCTCCAGATATTCTAAAAGTGTCATCAGAAAATTGTACATCCAATTCTGCTCTTTTTACTTGACCTTCAGTTTCAACATCTTGAGCAGTTAAAGTTGCAAAAGTTGTTAAATCAAAATCTAACACATTATCAGCATTCGTAACTGTAGCACCATTTAATTGATTATTTATGAATGTACTGCTAGGGTAGATATACGCATATCTATTTCCTAATGTTTCGTGTTGAATAACAGCTTTAGTTGAATCATTTGTAACAGTTGTAAAGGTTTTTATTTGTGTAAAGCTTCCTATATCAGTATCATTTACCCACATTTCATCTATAGATTTACATTCATGACCAGCAATGTACCAATTACTAAAACTTGAAGTACCACTTCTATGCTCACCCATATCAATACAAGGCGTTAAATTTGTACTTTGACTAAAGTTTGCATTAGCAACTGTAGTATTATTTATATTTGTAATATGGTCACCATAAACAATAGGCTTTGATTTACCTAGTGACTTACTAGGGACATCACCTACCACTTTATCAGTTCCAGAAATTTTATCTTGACCTAATTCTAAATTCACATTAAATGTGCTATTTTCTATTGGTAAACTAATTGAATCTTGATTATATACAGGTACACCACAAATGCCTTTATATAATAAACTTCCATTGCTAGTATTATTTGTTTTATCTAACAACCAAATTTCTACTGGTCTATTAAATATGTCATGAGTTAAAAATATATCAGATACATTTGCGTGGTTTAAGTCAACTAATTTTATTGAAAAGCCACCAACAGATGAGACATGAGTCTTAATATCAATTCTTTCTGATATTCTTATATCAGACTGTAAAGAACCTAATACATCAACATTTGCACTAGCATCGTCATCATACACAGTGCAGTCATCGTTACTAAAATAAATAAATGAAGTAGTATAAGGCGAGGCAATTAATCTTTTTTCTAATTTTACAAGATACTTTAAATCACTTGCATCCCTAGCTATCTCATTTGTCAAAGAAGTTGGGAAATTAAGCATCAGTAGAAACCCTGTTAAATCCTAATCTTGACCTATCTTCAATTATATTAGCTAGTTTATCTGCTTGTTCTGCACTACCTAAAAAATCACCTTGAATATTTATTACAACACTACCCATACTACTAGCAAGGTTTTCTTGTTGAGCCTGATTTAAAATTAACTCACCAGGAGTAAGCATAGTTGGTACTGTATCACCTTGCCCAGTATCTATGCCTTGAACTATACCGCCACCAGCAAAGCTTTGAGAATCTATTGAGGCAACATTACCCATACCAATAGCTAAAGCAAGTCCTGCGGGAATAATACCAGCTGGCCACCCTCCAAATTTTGCGAATGTTTTATTTGCTGCTTCAAATGCTTTTACAGTAGCCTCTCCTTTTGCTAGTGCTTTCGTAAGTTTTGCATTTCTTTTATTAACACCAGATGCTTGTTTTGCAAGAGACAAAAACCCAGCTGTTTGATTTGTCTTAGCAGACAACTCTTTGCTCATAAACTGCATTCTTAATTTTGCACCATGTTGTTCTGCTTGTGTAGCATCCACTCCTAAATTTTTTAATTCTTTTACTTGTTCTCCAACTTTATCAAAATATTGTTTCTGTGCTAAACCCCTAACAGTTAATAATTCTCTTTCTCTTTCTGCATCTGCATTTTCTATTTCAGCTTTAATGTCTAAATTTTCTTGCAAGTTATTATTATCAGCAGTTCTTAATTCTTGTTTAGCTAAATTTGACCTCTCCATTTCTGCTATTTCATTATCAGCAGATTCTTTTGCTTTTTGTTTTATAAAATCAAAGGTAAATGATAATTGGTTTGCAACCATGTCAAAATTATCAGCGTTTCTTTTCGTAATTTTTTCTGACATTTCATTAATTTGTTCATCTAAATCTTTTACTTTACCCTTAGTAAATGGCAGTATGTCTGTTAATTCTCTTTTTATTTTTAACATTGACAAACCAACATGATTTTTTACAGTATCTAGAAACAATGCAATAGTAACATTCAAAGCTTCAAGAACTACGCTAAAATTTTCACTTATTGTTTTTGCTATCTGATCAAAGCCTATGTTACCAAGTTCTGCTAATTCTTTATTTGCATCTTCTACAAAAGGTTGTATTTGTTCAATAACTACATCGCCAATAGTAATCATAATGCTTTGCACATTATTTTTTAATTTAGCAAACTGCGTATTAAAAGATGACTCCATTTGCTGAAAAGCTTTTGTAGATGCTCCTACTGAATTGGTTGCAAACTGCTCTACATTACTACTTAGTGTTGTAAAGTTCTGAGCCATAGTTTGTATTGCTAAAATACCCTCAACTCTAGGAATCAACTTTCTCATAGTTTCAGGGTCAAGACCTTTGAACTGCTTTACAGTATTTATTAAGTCTATACTACCATCATCAAATCTTTTTATCTCAATACCCATATCCCTCATTAAAGTTCTAGATTGATCCGTAGGACTTTGTAGAGATTGTATGGCCGACCTTAAAGCTGTAGCTGATTGTGCAGTAGATATACCAGATGCTGTTAGTGTAGCCATAGCTGCACCCACTCCAGACAGGCTCAAACCAGCGGCATTAGCAAAAGGTAATACTTGCCCTAGTGTAGCAGATAATTCACCCATTGTGGTCTTACCTAGCCTGACAGTAGTAAATAATTCATCAGCTACTTTTTGAGTACTGGTAAAGTCTAATCCCATCGCATTTAATGATGTAGTAAGTAAGTCCGCTGCCTCTGCCGCACTTGTGACGCCACCAACTGCTAATTGTGCGGATACTCTTAAAACTTCAGCTGACTCTGCAGCACTAGAAAAACCAGCAGAGACAATATCATATTTAGCTTTACTAATAGAACCAAGAGCAAGACCTGAATCACTAGCAACTTGCCTTAATTCTCTGCTCATCTTTTTTAATGCTACATCACTAAAATCACCAGTAAGTGTACTGACTTCTAAAAGGCTTTTTTGAAAATCTCCTGCTAGTTTTGCAGACAATACTCCAATACCTGCGGTTGCAATACCAGCTTTTACTCCTACATCTTTTACTGCACTACCTACGCTTTTTAGAGCATTTGCAGTTTTCTTTGCTCCTTTCTCACTTACTTTTAATATTAAATTTTTAGCCATCTTGATCAGCCTTGTGTTTATTTATTCTTGCTATCTCATCATCAATTACAGCAAAACAATCTGTCCTAAATACTGGAATGGAATCTAAATCAGTACCTATTGGAACATTATAAGTAGTTGAAATTTTATAATCCTCTAACATATCCCAACACCACTGTTTAATATGATAAATTGGATTTGTAAAGAAAGGCATTTCATAGTATAAGGTTTGCCCAATACCAAACTTGCTTGTTGATTTTTGCAATAATACATTTCCAATTTCTCTTTCCACTTCATCTATATTATTTAATAATATTCTTTTACCATTAATAGGCGACCGAGCCTCATACGGAAATTTGTATGTATTATCTGGAAAACCTAGCTGAGTAAACCAGACTGCGCATCTCAGTCGCCAGTATCGTTTCCCTCTTGCATACCCATATACGCAACTATGATTGCAGTCAATACTTCATCTTCTTCAGCAACAGTTAAGCCTTTTAATTTTTTTTCGGCTTCTTCTTCGCTACCAAAAGCAAGTAAAGTAAACTCATCTGCTAGTGCATGCAACTTATCTATTTTTGTCACATCTTCATCGTTTATCGCAAAGACCATTTTAACTTTACCATAATGCTCTCTGCGTTGCTTTCTAGTTATGTCGTTTACTTTAAATTCACCATGAGGTGTTTCAACTATCATAATTCCTCCCTTTTGTTAATTAAAATGCGTTTGGTGCCTCATTTTTAAATGTTGATATTTTAAGTGCTTCTGAACTACCGTTTTGAACACACTCAAATTCTAATGAATGAAATACACCATTCTCACTTAAATCCTGAGCTGGGTCACCAGTGTACTGAATATTAGCTACAATATTTAATTCACCTTCAGCACTTATAGTACCATCTCCTATCTTAATTGAAAGCCCCATTGTGCTTCCATTAAGAAAGTCTTGAATGATATTATTTGCAGCACCATAATCAAATTCATCATCGTATTTAATCATTAAGCTACCAGTAATTGCATACTCAGGGAATACATACAACTCGGCATTTCCATTAGTATCAAATCCAACTCTATTAACACCATTTGCAATATTAAAAGAAAAAGATTTCATAATAAATGTTTGATCTGAAGCGTCATCAATATCTAATGTCCTAGTATCAGCATCCATCATATTAAAGTAAGTTGTCTCTGCAGCTGCCCAAGTTCCATCAAAAGTTTGTTCTAATACAGTTGAAGAACTTACTGGATTACTAAAGCCACTAAAGTAATTACCAGACATACTTACAAGTCCATTATTTGCACCTACATCGCCTGCAATTGTAAGGTCCGATGCTACTACTCCGCAAAGTTTAATCCCTTCGCCTGCAGCTGGATAATAAGCTAAATTGCAACTGTGTGGCATACCGCTTGTAATCGAGCCTCCTATTGAATCTGCATTACTAGAGCCATCAAACTCAGTTTCATGAACCCCTGAAGAATGACCTGTTTCCTGACCCACTAATAATAAGTGCTGTGCTAGTGTTCTTGGGGTAGCTAACATTTCAAAAGGCATTGTAACTGTACCGCCTCTTAAATTTGTAATTGTATCTGCAGCATTTTTTACACTACCTCTGCCACTTAGCAACCTTGATTCTCTATTTATGTTAAATGTTGGTTTTTGAGCCTGCACCACTGGTTGTGTAAAATATGCAGTGCCGTCATTACCATCAGTATCTAAACCAGCCCCGAATGACGTTTCAGCTTTTAAGCCATATTTGACATTACTAACTGGTAAAACTCTTGTATCAGCCATTTTTAGCCTCCTTCTTTGATTTTTCTTTTACTTTCTCAACAAACCCCATATTAAGAAGTTCTTGAGCAACTTTCTCAGTTACATTTACAGTTTCACCAGACCTGAGTTTATTTAGTGAACTTTTATCACAAAGAACACCATTCGGATTTGCTCTGTGTAATTTATTTAGTTTGCCTTTTATTTTCATTATATAACCTCTATGCTATTGCAATTAAAATTAGCTACCCCTTTTAAAATTGTATCATCATCTTCATCTCTTACATATTCTATTGTTGTAATATGAGCGTCAAACCATACTGAGCCACTACTATAAATTTTATTTTCAAATATTAGCTTTTTTAATCTTTCCATAATTTGGGCAACTTGCTTCATATTTAATTTTGTATATTGACCGCCAATTTTTAGTTGATATGATATTTCAATATTATACTCCCTTTGCTGACCAGTTGACATAAAAGTAACAAACTCATCTGAGGTTGGAGTAAGCAAAAATGATTGATTGCCTCTATGCTCATCATAATGCACTGGCGTGTTGAACTCTCCATTAATGACTGTAGCCAAGCTTTCCATAATATTGTCGTAAAATACATTTGTAAAATCTACTGGCATTAGTATCTACTTGCTCTTACTGATTTAATTCCAGAGAGTCTTTGGTCAATCTCTCCAGATACTTCAAGCTCCCATTCATCACTAGTTGTATAAACTCCTGGCGAGAACCTTACATACATGTTATGACCTATTAATTGCCAATATCCATCTATAATTTCATCAATTGCCATCTGCTCTAATTTTAGTCCGTTTTCATTACCGATAAATGTATTGAATTTTACAGTTGTATTTGCCGTTCCAGCGGTAAACGTACCTCCACTACTAATGATAATTTTTATAACATCCCAAGGGTAAGTTGACCTACCTTTTATATCAACTATTCCTCCAGTAGTGCTACCATTAACAGATACAGGTCTTAATATGCCTCTGTATTTGTTCTCATCTTCATGTTGGTACAGAGTTATTTCACCCTTTCTAAGTCTATCAAGAAAACCTGTTTCTTCATCATTCATGGCTTGAGATTTAATCTGATCTGCTTTTTCAAAGTCGTGAGGTCTTACTAAACTTTCTACAGCCATAATTGCTGTACTTCTTACAATAATTTCTGGGTAATCATTCCCAACAGCATCCGCAGTGCCAACGCCCTTGTTAGGGTATATCGGGAATGGGAGGTAACTTCGCACAAAATCGCTGGCACGCTTGACTGCCTCTGTCTTTAGGTCACTCCAGTCTCTGGATGCTTCAAATACACTACTATTTAAAGTGTTTATGCTTGTACCTTGAAGATAATATTCAAGTAAATCTGTTGAAGCTGTATATCTATATTGATCATCTGAACTTGGTTGACTAGATGTTACAGTTAATTCTTTACCATCTTTATAGACTTGTCCACTACAATCACCTGTATTATATAAATAAAAAAGGTGCGAGGTGCCAGATGATATCCAATTACTAGATAAAACTTTTTTATGGTCAAATTCACCAAGATATGGTTCTATAAATGTAAGGTCAGTTGTAGTATTACAATAGCTAGGTTGGTATGTACTCATGCTTGCACCTCTGGTATAAATGGTTGTTCTATAATTTGCAATTCAAGGCTTCTTATTCCTTCTATAATATTTATTAGTATTTCTTTTTCATCAATAGTTGTATTATCTAAAATAATATTTGATAAGTCTATAAGTGTAGCAAGTTCTTTACATTTCATTATAATATCAAAAGCATTCATATCCGTATCTAATGTTGTTCTTATTTCTTTGATCTTTTCCATGTCAAATATTCTGCAGCTTCATAAGGATTAAATATAGTTGTAATCAGTCTATTATCATCATCATCATACTTTGGGTCAATAATTGTAACTGGTGCATTAAATATATTTTTATCATCTAAACCTAACTTATCAGCATAGCCATCTAAAATCTTAAAACTTGCAACTTGCAAGGCATGAGAAATTAACCCTGATGCTGGGTCTTTTAAAACCTGATAACCACTTACATGAGTATGTCCACAAGTTAAAATATGGTCTTTCCAGCCCATTTGTGCAGCTTTTGCAACTCCATGAGCAGAATTCCACATTGAATATCCTTTAAAAGTATGCCTAGCTGATATTCTAACTTCTCTACCATTTGGAAACTTTAAATTCAATCTAGCACCCCATTTTTCATAAACACCTTTGTGGTCTCTCATTATAAAATCAAGAGGGTCACCATCGCCTGACCAGACATCGTGGTTTCCTGCTATCAAATACAGCCAATTAACACTATTAACAAAATGCTCTGTAAGTCTCCAAGACTCTTTTGCTGTAACTGATTGTTGGCCATGTAAAAAAGACAGTCTTCCTACCCAATTATTTTGTACATCGCCAAGATTACCTGCAAACATACCATCTGTCTTATTGATTAAATTACATAAAGAATAAATATCTGCAATATCAGTTCCATCGTCATCAATATGAGGGTCTCCAAAATGACATATCCCTATAGGTCCTTTGACTTTTATATCAATATTAATTAGTTTTTTAGACTCTTTCCCCTTTACTTTGACTGAATATTTTCTTTTTCTATGTTCAATTAATTCTTCTATTGGTATGTAGTCAGGGTCGGCTACTTCTTTTACAAACTTAACTTTTTCAATTATGGTTGGGTTGACAGTTCTCTTACCGCAAGAATTACACATCCATTGTTGTCTTTTTGAGTTTGCTCTGTATAAATAGCCATGCTTTCTAATACTTCTACTACCGCAATATCTGCATCCTATAATATTACCATCTACATCTTGTACAATATCACTAGCCATATTTCATGACTATTTTTTTAAAGTGTTCTTCAGTTCCAGCACCTTTTGAAGTGTTGTACCATCGTTTCCAATATTCAGCTTGTTCGTCTAAAGTTTTAGGCATAGGCTTTGGTACTCTCCAGTAATGCAATCTACAAGCTACAATTCCAGCAGTTAGATTAGTTGTTAATATTTGCCTCCAATCTTTTTCTTTTGGATTTGTAAAATATTTCCAATCTAAATAGCAAATATCTGCTACTTTTTTCATTAAAGATTCTCTGTATTTTAAATAGTCATTACATAAAGATACAGCAACCCAGGGTTCGCATTGCCAAAAACCCCTGGCAATATTGCTTCCACCTTTTTGCATTATATACTGATATTTAGATTCCACCAGACCAGTTCTGTATACAAGCAACATAGCATTTTGACCTGCATATTTAGCACCCATATCTTCTAGGGTATCTTTAACAACTGTTAGCATTTGCATTGAGTTAATCATTATACACCAATTTTTTTAAGCAGTACACCTTTTATCACTTTCCAGAGTGCTTCTAATATTGCTTTTTCTGTTTTCTCTGAGATGATAGGAATATCAACTGCTTTGTTGATTTCATCAATAATCTCTTCTCCAGTTTTATCAGATAATAATTCATCTGCTATCATTTTCATTAACATAGTATTCTCCTATTTTAAGGTTGTTAGTAAAAAAGTAATTAACCCCATACCCCCAAGCATATAGTTTCTCCAGTTTTCTAATGATCTTGTTCTGCCATTAGCTACTTTTAATTGCTCTTTAATTTCAGGCAATTCTCTTTCAAGTATTGTTTCAATCTTTGCAAGTCTTTCTTTTATATGACTTCTATAATCATCAATGCTTTCGTAATCCATTACCACTTTACCTTTGCTGCCCAATAAGCTGCAGACATTCTACCTCTATTAATATTTTTTCTATGTCTAGCCAAGAATGATTTTCTGCGAGCCTTTCCAGCTTTTGTTTTAGGATTCTTTCCAGCACCCCTAACTCCTTGCTGACCAAATCGAATCAGCTTTATCTTGCTTCCAGATTTAGCCAATACAATATGGCTCTTAGACTTATGACCTGGAGTTCTTTTTGGTTTATTATATCCACGCAAACCAAATCTTTTTAATCTAGGGTCTTTTGCCATTAGTGTTTTCCATTAATTCTGCTTAGTGAACCTTCTATTCTTGATACTTGATTATCTAAGTCATTAATTTCTTTTGTCATAGCATCAAATTTTCTATCTAGTTTATCATCAGATTGATTCCACCTATTAATTAATTTTATAACCATGCCTTCCATGTTTTCTAAGGTTTCTGATTGACCTTTATTTTCTACTTTTAGGCTTTCAAGAACTTCCTGTTGCTGAGTTGCTTTTTTTGACATTTGAATTACTAAGTACACAAACATTGCACCCACTATTCCAATCATTCCAGCTTCACCATATACTGCTATAAAATCCATATTATTTCCGCTTTTTCTTACCCCATGACATTGGGTTTAAATTTAATTTTAATTCTTTTTCATAGAACGAAAGTTTATCTTCCAATTCTGACCTTTTCCGCTCTTCTTCCATGCTGTGCTTATCAAATAAACTCCGAATCTGGCTATCTGCTTCCACCAATTCTGTTTCAAGGGCTTCAAGTCTAGACATAATATTAAGATACCCATAGACAAGACTACCCAAAAGAACACATAACTGAACCAGCCATCGTAGGTTGATGCTAATAATAGCGTTATCACTAACCAAAGCACCACGATAACTTCTCGCTGTTTTAACATCACTCATCTATAAAAATATACTTAACTGGAATATCATATGATGTACTTGTATTATTCATCTTTCTACAACCTTATGTTCTACTATTTTATGTTTAACAATATCAATACGCCCATGACCATCAGAGTCTTTTAAATTTTCGCACTCTTTCACATATGCTTCTTCAATGGTTTTAAATGAGTCACTTTTTTTAATAATGTTCTCACCATTTCTTAGAAAGTAGTTTTTCGTACTTGGATATGTTAATGTAGTAAAAGTTCCATCAGCCAACTTCACTTTTTTAGTCATCCCTTTTTTATTATTAAAATGAATTACTACATCATGGTCATAGGCACATCTGATAATCATTCTTCTTCTGCTTGTCCTTTTGCCAATGACTCTTCTAGTATTCTTACAAATCCATCTCTACTCACTCCAAGCTGTTCTTGAATAAAGTTATTACTATTGATTTTGTCATCAATGTTTTTCAAATGTAAGTACAGTCTTTTTTGCTCGTCATTAAAGTCCTTATTGACGTCATATTCAACACCATTTAACATTAATAAGACTGGCTTTTGATTTTGTTTTTTAGCCATTTTCTTTCTCCTTTTTTATTTAACAATTACAATTTTTACAATTACAGCATTTACACATATTATTCTCCAGATTCTTCTTCTGGTTTAGGTTTACTATCTTCATATGCTTTCTTTATCTCATCTGTCCACAGTGCATTTGCCAATGCCTTTAATTCATCAGACTCACCACTTACATCTGCATCTGGCATAAATGCTTTTCTATGGTATGAGTATGATATTTCTTTACCATCTTCCATTATAGATGTTTTACAGCGTTCTTGAATACATTTGTATTCTCCACGCACTTCATAATCGTATGTTTTTTTCTTTTCTAAAGCCATTTATTACTCCTTGTTAGTTCCACTTAATTATCCAATTAAGAATCTAAGTATGTGAATGTCAAAATAAGATTGTTACTCGCTACATCTATATCATCGTATGTAAGCCCAACTCTATCTCCAGTTGCATTTGTATAATAAAATCCTATATCATCTGTACTGGCAACTGTTAAACCATATTGCATAATATTGCTTGTAAAGTTTGTTCTCCTAAATACAGCTGGAACCATATGGAACGTATTTGCTGGTACGGCAAAAGGTAATCCTGAAATCTGAACTCCATCTGTTCCTCCGCCATCATTGCTAAAAGCAATGTACAATGATACAGTTACCACATTTCCTACTTTTGTAAAATCATTTACATAAGTGGCAGATATTGTTGGAGCGTGTCCACTTGCACTAACAAAAGTTGGTGTCCAAGTGCCTTCTTCGTAATCATCAAGAGCATTTGCATTACCATTTGCAACTTGTGTAGCTGGGAACCTAATTGCACTTGCATAAAGTTGAGCCTCACCATCTGATGCACATAGAACAGCAGTTACATCTGAATCTCCAAGTACAACTGAATTATCTCCAGCTCCTACTGCATTATATCCTATTACTGTTTGATTTACTGCTGTTGCAGAACTAACACGAGTTGATGAGCCAATAAGTGTATTTTCAGTTCCACTTGTTAAATTATTAGTTCCTGTATGCCCAGCATTAAAACCAATAGCTGTATTATTTCCATCACTGCTACCAGTTACATCTCCAAGAGATTGAAAGCCAACTGCTGTATTCCTGTCACCATTTGCACTTGTTGCTAAACTTGCATATCCAACTGCTGTATTATATCTTCCATTAGTAAGTAGTTCTAAAGTTTTATAACCAAATGCAACTGTGCCTTCTGCATCATTATGATTTATATTTGTGCCAGACTGGTATCCAACTAAAGTACAACCACTTGTTGTAGTAATTGCATCTCCAGCCTGCCTTCCAATCACAACACTGCCTACACCACTTGTAATATTCAATAAGGCACTTGAGCCGATTGCTACATTGTCGTCACCAGTCGTTATATCTTGAAGTGCATCTGAGCCTACCGCTACATTGTGAGTAGCATTATCCATAGAGCCAGTTGCAATACTTCCACCAATAAGAACATTATAATTACTACCAGCATCCAATGACGTTGCTGTACTCTTTCCAAATATTGTATTGCCAGTACCACTATCATTATTAGAGAGTGAGATTCTGGAGTTGGCATCAATAACAAGCCTATTAGTTGAACCAGTAAAGTCTGTTCCACTTCTTGATGCAGTTCTGTATGTGAGCGTTCCATCATTATAGGCAAACATACCTAAACCATCTCCAGATGATTCAAAACCAGTATCTTCAAAAACTAATAATGACTGAGCTGAGTCACTTATAGTTAATACTGTTTTGCTACCACCCCCATCAATAGGACTATCAGAACCTATA
>ERZ869936.1833-NODE-1833-length-13877-cov-17.424830_pt1 | contig 13877 bp, 10 predicted proteins | sample MGYA00520876_ERZ869936 | MGnify/ENA primary metagenome ERZ869936 (study PRJEB32218, sample SAMN09650985) | biofilter metagenome | isolation source: enrty point of leading RO module | place: Saudi Arabia: Thuwal, RO plant located on Red Sea | collected 2016-02-17...
CGTCCCGTTCGATGTGCTTCCAGCATCGTTCGGCGTACTTCAAACGGGACCGGTCCGGCTTCACCTCCTGCTGGCAGAAGCCCATGATCCGCTGCTCAAACCGCCGGCCGTACTCCTCACCGCACTGCCGCGGCGTGCCGGCGATTTCGGTCAACGCGAGTCGGTCGTTCATTGATCGTCTCCAGACGGCGGTCGGTCCTCGCCGCGGTCGTTCTGCCGCTGCTGGATGTATCGAATCACGTCGCCGATTGTGCGGAGCCGATCGTAATCTTCATCCGGAATCGAAACGCCGAACGTGTCTTCAAACTGCATGACCAGTTCGACGACTTCCATTGAATCGATGTCGAATGCGGCCAGAGACATCTCGGGACTGATTTCATCACGCGTCAGAAAGAGATGATCGCCGAATCGCGTCTGGAATTGATCCAGCAGTTGCGCTGACTTCCATACCAGGCACCCACAGTTCGGGCACGGCGCATCGCCCGCAGGACCAGAGAATTCAAGTCTCGTCACCGCGCCGCACAACACGCAGCGTTCAGGAAATCCTTCCGGCGTCCGCGAAGAGACGGTCATCGAGCATTCGCCTTATCGACGCATGCAGCAGCCTGTCGCCTCACCAGCGTAGAGGTAAGAGCCGGGAGACTCAACTCGGTCGGAAACGACCAGGGCGCTGTACTGAGAGGCCGTCGCGCCGAAGCGGCATCGGATGGAACCGAAGCCGCCGCACCTTATATGTGGCCGTCGTTACCAGGGACTGCGGCTCACCGTTTCTCCGGGCGGCACGTCGCGGGTGACCGTCACGCCGGCGCCGATCATCGCTCCCGAGCCGATCGTCACACCAGGAAGAATCGTCGTCTGGGCCCCGATGCTGGCGCCGTCTTCGACCAACGTGGACTCGCCGCTCCACTCGCCGACGGCGCGCGGATGACGGTCGTTGGTGAAGCAGACGTGCGGCCCGATGAACACTTCGTCTCCGATCGTCACGCCGGGCGGAATGAATGCGAACGCCTGGACCTTGCAGCGTGCGCCAACCGTCGCGCCGCCGATCTCGACGAAGGCGGCCACTTTCGTCTCCGCCCCGATCGTCGACTGGTAGATGTTGGCAGTCGGGTGAATCACGGCCTGCTTACCCTGAGTGACCGTCCCGCCCAAGCCCTTGCCGTGCGCCTCACAGCGGCAGATCACATCCTCGCACCAGCGGAGCGAATCGGGCGGCCAGAGGTCGAGCGTCCGCGTGATGAACTGGAAATCGCTCATGCCGGGCCGCGCGGTCTCGGCCCACTCGGCGAAAAGCCCGGAGCGGTTCGGGATGACGAACATCGCCCCGCCGACGTTGGCCTCTCTCACGATCCGTTCCCGCCACAGCAGGCAGTTTTTCGGCCCGTAGTCCATCCGAAACATCAGCGGCTTGCCGCTCGCCGCCTCCCGGCGGACGGCATCGAGCGCCCCGTCGAGCAGAACGTCATCGTCGTCAACGAACAGGAAATAGTCCGCTTGCGCAGCCCCCATCGCACAGTTCCGGTGTGCGTTTCCATAACTCGACGCCGCATCCGCATGCTCCCAGTAACGGATCCGCTCGTCGGCCCGCTCCGCGACCACCTGTCGAGCATGCGGCTGGGGCCCGTCCCCGACGATCAGCCACTCATCCTCCGCCGCGAGTTGACTCAGCCCGCTCTCGAGCGTCCTTTCGAGCGTTTCGCGCCCCAGAGTGGGAGTGATGAGGGCGATTGAGATGGACATGGTCGATGATTCGCTGTTGTCGGTTTGCATTGACGTCGCGAGTTCGTTGAGACATTGATTGGCCGGTCAATTGAAGGCTCTCTGCATCGCCCGGCGCCGTTGCGCGGCGAGAACGCGGGCGCATCGCGAAAGAGAACCGGCCGGCTTCCGCTGGCTGAAGGAGAGGGAGATTCACTCTCCGAGAGAATCGAATAGAACGCGGATGGACACGGATTGGACGAGTTTTCGCTGATTGCATTGTTGCGCAACCCCGCCATGCGCGCCCGCATCGATGCGGTTTTCGCGCTGCCACCTCTTGAGGAATAGCCCGCAGAATCCGTGTCGATCCGCCGAATCCGTGGAATGCCGTGTCCTGTTCGAGAATCCCGTGGGCTTGGTTCCTTGGGGCCGGGCCCAGGCGAATTGTGTGGCATGGCCAGGATGAAGTCCTGTCCTGCGGGGGAGGGCTGTGTCCGTTCCGACGCCGCCGAAGTCCATGCTGCACAGGCGGCGCATTGCCGGGCGTTGCAGGAGGCGGCGGGGTCTGGTTGAATGAAGGGCGGCGTTTCGATGACGAACGATTGGGGTCTGCCTCTCATGCCAACCTGGAAACACGCGGACGTCTTTCCCATCATCGCTGACATCATTCGCGATTCTTACGCTCAGGAGCCGCGTTACATCACACACGATGAAATCACATCACAGTTGCTGGCGGACCCTGCCGCGGTCGGGATTATCGCCGACGCCCACGACCAAGAATCGGACCGATCGCCCGAATGGTTGGCTCATAACATGGTTGCGTGGTTCAGCCAGCGGATTACTTCCGGTGACTCGGACTGGGACCACGCCTTCGACCGGCGAGAGATTGACGGTAAATGGGCCTACAAGCCCAAAGAGGGATAGGCGATGATGATGTCGGGAGTTTGACTCGGGCGACTCGCGGTGCAACGTCTCGCGAAACGGACGTCGGCGGACGAACGGTGGAAACGGCACGGACCACATACGCCAAGAGAATCGAGCGGAAGCATGCAATCGGTCAAGGTCGTGGTTTGGCAGGAAGACGACGCGTGGATCGGTTATCTCCAGGATTACCCTGACTACTGGACTCAGGGCGACACCCTCGATGAGCTGAAAGAGCACCTCAGGGATCTTTATTCAGACCTCTCTGCGGGTCTGATTCCCGGCGCGCGGCGAGTCGAGGATCTGGTCGTGTCATGAAACGGGTCGACCTGATCAAGACGATTGAGGGATTCGGCTGTGTCTTGATTCGCCACGGAGCAAAGCACGATTGGTATCGCAACCCCAACACCGGCGTCTCGCAGCCGGTCCCTCGTCACCGAGAGATCAAGGAGCACCTCGCTCGGCGAATGATCCGTATGCTGCGCAACGATGAAGGCGAGCGCGACGGCTGAAGAATGAACGCTGACATCGCCAAGTACAACGCGTCCCTGACGCCGACCGACAAGGAGATCTGCGACCTGCTTGCGGAGGAGATCGACAAGCGCCTTCCGGAAGCGGAAAACAAGATCTGGCACGCGCATCCCGTCTGGTTTCTCGATGGAAACCCTGTCGTCGGGTACAGCAAGCTCAAGCACTGCGTCCGGCTTCTCTTCTGGAGCGGCCAGTCGTTTGATGAAGACAGGCTAAAAAAGGAAGGCACGTTCAAAGCCGCGGAAGCCCGGTATACTGACGCCGCACAGGTGGATCGGAAAGCACTTCAGCGCTGGATCAGGAAGGCGCGCGATATCCAGTGGGACTACAAGCGCATTGCGAGACGCAAAGGGCGACTTGAACGCCTGAAATGATCACTCAGGCTCCCCAGCGGAGAGGCATCCTAAACATCGGCGGCTTTCGCCTTCGTGGGACAGGGTTGCAGACCTGTCCGACGACGGACAATTGCACCGATTTGCTTCAATCAATCGGCAGCCAACTCGGCGACCTCTTCACCGCTGAGCGCTCCGTCGTACAGTCGGAGGTCGCGCAGGCGACCGTTGAGGAGGTCGTTGGCGCCGTAGCCGACCCACAGTTTCTCCTGCGTCGTCAGGTCGTAGTCGTCTGCTCCGAATTGCGTCGACTCGGCGACCTGTTCCCCGTCGATGTAGAGCCTGAGCCGGTCGCCGTCCCGCACCGCTGCCAGATGCCGCCAGCCGGGCGCGAGGGCATGGTCGTAGGTGACGTTTCGTCCGACTTCGATCGAATGGATGTGTCCCGAAGGGAGCACACCCGCGAACAACCGTCCCTGGTACTGCGCCATACTCCACACGCGGCGGTACTTCACGTCGGGTGTGTGGTCGAGCCGCGCGAAGCGCGTCCACTCTTCGCCCCCTTCGTAGCGGTAGACTTCCCCCGTCGGCAGCGTGCCGCCGTACATTTTCCCGTTGTAGACGTACAGCGGCATCGTTTCGAGTTCCTGGCCGAGCCGTCCGGCGAGTTCCCAGCCGGGATCGGTGAAGCGGAACACTTGTGCGTTCGGCCATTCGCTGACGTAGAGTTCGCCGTAATGCGTGGCGAACCCGTACGTCTGCCGCGACTCGCCGACAAGGCCGGCGTGCGTCCACTCCTCACCGTCAAAGCGGTAGACCGCTCCCTCATCGTACCCGGTGGCGTACACGTAACCGTTGTAGACCGTCAGCGATTCGGCCCGCTTGTCATTGAACGTCCCGAGATTGGTCCACTCGCCGTCGCGTTCGTACCGGAAGAACCCGGCCGGAGCGTACATTGAGCCAGCGTACAGCCGGCCTTTGTAGACCACCATGCCGTTGATCGCCTCGGTCTCGGGCAGCACGCCGACCTCTTCCCACTCTTCGTCCGCGACGTACCGATAGATCCGCCCGCCGGGATTCGGGTTCTCGGATTCGGTCAGCGACGACCCGGCCAATCGGTACTTGCTGGTCGCGGCGTAGAGGTCGCCCTGATAGACCGCCAGCGAAGCCACCGAGTTGCAGGGATACGGGCTGCCGCAGTCATGCCAGGCCTCGCCGTCGAAGCGAAACACGCGGCCCGCCTCCTCCTCGCCTGCTTCACAGGTCCCCGTAAAGAGCTGCCCGTCGTGAACGGCCATCGCAAAGATCAGCACCGCGTTGCCAATCCGGCCGTGATCGGTCCACTCTTCTTCCTGCTTTGCGTCGTCGATGCCGAAGTGCACGTTGCGGTAGTTCGCCTGGCTCGACGTCACCCCGGCCGCGTTGACCAGCGTGAGGTGGAAACCGCGCCGGCCCTGCGGGCCGAACTGGCTGACGACGTCCCCCAGCGCGTCGTCCAGTTCTTCCGCCGTGTGCACCCACGTGGAGATCGAAAAATCGCCGGTCCCCAGATCGGGCGCCTCCAGCGAATCGAGCCAGCCCTTCGAGTCGACGCCGTTGAACGCAGCCGATTCTCGTCCGTCCGGTCCGGGCCCGAATTCGACGTTGTCGAGAGTCAGGTGACGGTCATTCCCGGAATGGTCGCGGCCGTCTGCTTCGAGCGGCCAGTGTCCAAGCAATTTGTCGTCCGCCGCTCGGGCGGGGAGCGAAGAGAAGGCGATCAGAGCCAGCAGCGTCAGGATGCGCATCAAAGTACCTGCAGGAACGCGGCGGAGCAGCTCCGCCCGGTGCGGCGCGGTTATTCAAGTTCGAGGCGGACCGCATCGCCGATGCGAATCACACCCGGTTCGACGACCCGCGCCGTAATGCCGCCGTGACCTCGCATCGCATTGTAACCACCCGGCCCGAGATTCTCTTCCATCCGGGAACAGGGCACGCAAGGCCCGGTTCCTTCGAGGAGCGCCTCGCCGACCCGGAACTTGCGGTCCTTGAGCGCCAGCAGGTTGATCCCGGCGACAACGACGTTTCGGCGAAGTTGCTCCGGCCGGACTTCATCCAGACCGCACAGCCCGGCGACGGCCGGCAGATGCTCCGCCTGGATCAACGTCACCTGCCGCTTCGAAGGCTTCGCGCTCTCCGCATGATGATCCCCCTCCAGCCCGTTCCCGACCCGCGCCGCCGCCGACTCCACCACTCGCATCTCCCCGCGCGGCTCAGGCGAGAGACCAATCCACTCGACGCGGCCGGTCTGTGGGAGGGAATCCAGGAGGTCGTTCATTTGCGACATGGAACGTACTCACCCAGCGTCAGGTTTGGTTCGGAACCACAACGGCACGACGAACGCGAAGGTTATACCGAACGACAATGGCCCACCAAATTCATGCCTTGGTGTCCTTTGTGTCGTTGTGGTTCGCAATCAGAGCAAGAAACCAGGTTCGAGGATCAAACATTCCGCTGCGCAGAATAAAGCCCCGGCCTCTTCCCGCGAAGAAACCGGGGCTTGCGGTTGCGCAAAAAGTCTACACGAACAGCTTCGAGACCGCCTCGGCCTTCACCAGTTCTCGCGGCTGGTTCAGGTGGTTGTAGACGATGCTCAGCGGGTCGATGCCGACGCTGTGGTAAATCGTCGCCAGCAGTTCGCCCGGGTGGACCGGGTCTTTCAGCGGAGCGGAGGCTGTCTGGTCGCTCTGACCGTGCACATAGCCTCGCTTGATGCCGGCGCCGGCGATGAGGGCCGTGTAGCAGTAGGGCCAGTGGTCGCGGCCGTCGTCGTTGTTACTGTTGCCCGAGGTCGAGACGCCCCGCTGCGGGCTGCGGCCGAACTCGCCGACGGCGACCACCAGGGTTTCATCCAGCAGGCCGCGCTCGTCGAGATCTTCGATCAAGCCGGAGAGGCCGGCGTCGAGCATCGGGCCGGACTGGTTCTTCATGCGGTCCGTCAGGCCGACATGCACGTCCCAGGAGTGATTGTCGCTGTTGGCGACCTTGGGCCAGATCACTTCAACGACGCGCGTGCCCGCTTCGACCAGGCGCCGGGCGAGCAGGCAGGACTGGCCGAAGGTGTTGCGTCCGTAACGTTCACGAATTTCACGCGGCTCCTGCTCGATCGCAAACGCGTCTCGTGCGCGGCCGGAGGCGACGAGAGACAGGGCCTGGTCGTAGTATTCATTCAGGTTGTAATCGGCGACCGCCCGGTCGATTTCGGGCATGCCCTGGTTGATCACGTCCCGCAGCCGCTCGCGGCGCTCGAGCCGGCCGCCGTACACGTCGGCCCGCATCTCCAGATCGGAGACGTTGATCTTGTCCATCTTGGTCATGTCCAGGTCGTCACCCGGCGGGTACAGATAGTACGGATCGTACGCGCGACCCAGGAACCCGGCGGTCCCCCCCTTGCCGACGACGTTGCTCTCCTGCAGCGGACGCGGCAGCATGACAAAGGGGAGCATCGGCTCCTGCGGCGGCTTGATGCGGATGATGTTCGAACCGAAGTTGGGGAAGTCCCGCGGATCGGGCGGCTCGAGCTGGCCGGACGGGCTGACCTTGTCGGTCGTGTACCCGGTCATCATCTGGTAGATGGCGGCCGTGTGGTTGAACAGACCGTTGGGCGTGTAGCTCATCGAGCGGATGAGCGTGGTTTTGTCGATCACCTGCGCCAGCTTGGGCAGGTTCTCGGTGAACCTCACGCCGGGCAGTTTGGTGTCGATGTTGGAGAAGGCCGACTGCACGTTGTCCGGCACGTTCTCCTTGGGATCCCACAGGTCGAGGTGGCTGGGTCCGCCCTGCAGATAGCAAAGGATGACGCTCTTCGCCTTGCCCCACCCCGGTCCGCCGACGGCGGCCCCGGAGTTGGCCTGCGCCTGAAGCTGCAGCATGCCGCCCAGACTGAGGCCGAGCATGCCCGAGCCCCCCACGCGGAGCACGTCCCTGCGCGTCACGCCGAGATGAGAATCACAAAGATCTTTACCGGGTTGTCCGGGAACTCGAATCAGCATACTTGTTCCTTCCTGGTTTGCCGCTTACGGCATGTGTCTGCTGCGAATGATAGACTCGGTTCTGTTCCGCGAGATCGGTCGTCAGTCGTCGTCCACTTGAATCACGCGTCGCCGCGCTTCCGCGATCACTTGCGCCTGCGGATCATTCATCCACTCGAATACTGCGTCGAAAACGTCTTCAATCTCGTAGTTTGCTGAAAACGACCGCAACTTCAGGCGTTCACCGCATTGAGGACAGGTTGCGTAATGCTCAAACGGCCCCACCGTGAACGTCTCTCCGCAATGCGCGACGCTGCGATGCGTCGGAAAATTCCGTACGGCATCGATCAGATCAGCCGGGACATCCAGTGATCGAACAACGTCAGTCGCCATATCAAATCAAGTTTCTCAACAATGCTTTGAACTGTGATCGTGACATGTCAGTCGGCGGCCGGATCTCCCGATGAGCAATCTGCAGTCTTTCCGGCAGCGTCGTCCCGCCGGGAACGGCGACCACCTCTAATCCGACCGCTTCGACATCCTCCCGTGTTAACTCAACATATCCACTTCCGGGGCGAAACGCCGCCAGAATCTCGGCTGTCGTCAATTCCGGGGCAACGCCGTCCGTGTCAAAAACTGATACGCCTTCTTCTCCTCTCCGCAGCTGGAACGGATGCCTGTCCGGTGCAGTCACTCGAACCAGCATGACGTGGTCAGCAATCTGTGGTCATCGGCCCGGACCCAGCCTGTTTGGCATAAACCATTCCTTATCTATTAAACAAAAACGCAGGGCTGTTAATCAAGGCCCATGCCAGATCCTGCGCGGTTGTGAGCCGCACGTTCTGGAGTTGGGCCTGGCTGAGTTCCACGGCCCGCTGCAACCGCGCCAGTTGCGGATCGACCGGAAGCGGCTGCTTCACCTCCTCCAGAGTGTTCCGCAGTGCAACCAGCTTCGGGTCTTCCGGCAGAGGCTTGTTCGCTTCGGCTAGATTCGCCTGCAGCGTCTTCTGCTCTTCGTCGATCGACTTGTAGTAAGCCGCGAGAACGGCCCGCTGCTCGTCGCTGCGCTCTTCAGCCGCCGTCTTCACGACCTGCAGAACGCTATCCGGCAATCCAAGCTGTAGCGGCGGTTGAGAACCGGTCGCCGACAGCCGGAACCGTCCCAGCGAATGCTGCTTGCTCCGGTACTGCTGGTTGAGCGAAAACGAGAGCACCAGCGGCTTGTCGGTGGTGATGGGCTGGGTCAACTCGAAGGTGGCAAAGTGAGTTTTCCCCAGATCGCCCGAAAGGGCCCAGCCGTTGCCGGCATTCGGCGCCTGGCCGTCGATCGCCGTTGCGACGTCGTACCCCTGCTGCGAGAAGTCGGCCTTGGCATTCTGCAATGCGGCCGTCTGCTTCTGATCGGGGGCATCCGCCGGCCAGTATTCGAGGGTCAGTTCCGAAAGGACGAAGTTGCCGTCCGCTGCGCGTCCCGGCCCCTTCATCGGCAGCCGGTCGTCAGCGATCGCCTCCAGCATGATGCCGGTGATCGTGTTCAGTTCGGTCGCCGCATTAACGACGTACAGCCCCTGCTGATTATTCGGTCCGGTCGCGAAGATCGACAGATCGTCCTGCTTCTCGAGCGTTGCGCCGGTCGTGGTCGAAAGCTCGGAGGCGTCGAGCGTCACCCAGCCGGTGCTCTCGACGTCGATCGTCTTCTCCCACTCCGCAATCTTGCCCGGCAGCGCCGCGTCGTAATCGGCCAGCGCCTGCTCGGCGGCGGCGATTCTCGCCAACCGATCCGCTTCCGCCTGCTCGACGCGCGGCCGGATTTCTTCGGTGTACGCGTCCAGCGCGGCTTGAGCCACAGCGATCCGCTCGTCTCGCCGGCGCTCCTTCTCCGCAGTGATTGGTTTGAGTCGCTCCTGGTAATCGGCCAGTTCAGCGAGGAGCGCTTCATGCTCGCGGGGGAGATCCCCCATCACGGCGATCGTCGCCTGAATTTCTTCCGGCCGCGCAGGGCGGTTGAGGATCCGCAGGAACAATTCGTTGACGAGCGCCGCGTTATCGGGCTGCGCGGCGACAAGTCGGGCGATCGCGTTGTCCGGCTGCGAGATCGCCTCGCTGACGGTCGGCCCGTTCATCAGCGCCATGACCGGCCCAAGCTGCAGTTCCGAGGAACGCTCGCATTCGCAGGAACTCTCACGGGCCGGACGCCCCAGGTTGGCCAGGAACCGGTCGGCCAGTTCCACGCCCGCATCCGGAATCGCCGCCGCGCGGGTTCCTTCCGGGACGCCGGGAATCTGCATCTTCGCCCCGGTCACCGTATAAATGGCGTCATACAGAGTTTCCGCCGGCAGCCGCTTCGGCAGGGCGTGCGAGTAGTTCCGCGTGTCGTCTTCGTTCCACTTGTTCGTGGCGATCGAAAGCTGGTACGTACGGCTGGTGCAGATCGTGCGCATCAACTGCCGCACGTCGAAACCGGACGCAATGAACTGTTCCGTGAGCCAGTCGAGCAGTTCCGGATTGGTGGGCGGGTTGCCGGCCCGGATGTCGTCCAGCGGTTCGATCAGCCCGGCACCCATCAGGTAGCCCCAGATCCGGTTCACATAGCTTTTGGCGAAGTAGTCGTTCTCCGGCGACGTGACCCAGCGCGCGAACTGTTCGCGGCGCGATGCGGACTCCGATTCCGGCATGGGAATCTCTTCGTCATAAGGAACGGTCGGCTCGGCCGTCTCTCCGGTCCGCTGGTGCGTCACTTCGCCGTCAGTCTTGTCGAAGACGACCTCCCACAGCGGCTTCGCGCCCTCGACCGCCGTGCCTCCGACGTTGCCCTCGGCGTTTTCCGGGTCGCGCTTCAAACCGACCTGCGAGAAGAACGCGGCCGTTTCGTAGTACTGATCCTGCGTCCACCGTTCGAACGGATGGTCGTGGCACTTGTTGCAGTTGAACCGCACCGCCAGAAACAGGTGCGTGGTGTTCTCCATCGTGATTTCAGGATCGCGGAGAATCTTGAAGTACGAAGCGGGAGGATTCGTTTTGTTCGACCCGGTCGCCGTCAGCACCTTGTAACAGAACTCATCATACGGGGTGTTCTCCGCCACCTCGCCGCGAATCCACTGCCGCAACAGCGCCGCCCCCTCCGCCCCGAGGAACTTGCGGTTCACCTGCAGCATGTCGGCCCATTTGTTGGTCCAGTAGTCGATGTACGGGTCGCTGCCGATCAGCTTGTCGACCACTTCGTCGCGCTTCACGCGCGTTTCCCGCTCGTCGGCCAGGAAGTCGCGGACCTCTTCGGCGGTGGGAGGCAGACCGGTCAGGTCGAGATAGGCCCGGCGGAGGAATTCGTCATCCGAGCACAACTCCGACGGGAGGATTTTCATCCGCTCCCATTTCTCCGCGACAAACCGGTCGACTTCGTTCCACACCTCCGGTTCCTGCCACACAAAGCCGGACCGGTCCCCCATCGACGTGACCGTCGTGGCCGCGTAGTTGCCTTCATACCGGGCCAGCAGCGGCGCCTCGCCCCGGCGAATGGTGGTCACCAGCGCATGCCGGTTGACTTCAGCGACCTCCGTATTTCCGCTGTCGACGTAGGCTTCCCCCGTCACGTCCCGCGTCTGCCCGTCTTCGTAGGTCGCCACGATCCGTAACTGCTGTTTCGCCCCGATCTGCTGGATGACCGGGTTCTTCGGCTCAATGTCGATGCCCACCACGCGGGGCGTATTCAGATCGAGCGGCGCCCCTTCCGCGATCCACTGCCGGATTGTCACATAGTACGGGTGACCGGGCTTCGTTAGTTGTCCGCCGACGTGCGGCACGGCGCCGGTGGCCTTGAGCAGCATCAGGCTGTCATCGGGAGAGGCGAAGTTCGTCCGCCGCGACGCCATGTCGTCGGTAAACGCCCGCACGTCCATGATCGGGTCGTAACCGCGCAGCGACAGCTTGAACCCGTTCTTCCCGTCCTTCGCGCCGTGACACGTCCCGGCGTTGCACCCCAGTCGTGAGATCACAGGATTCACGTCCCGGATGAAGTTCATCGGCCGGCTCTCTGTCACGCCGCTGACTTGCACCGGCACGGCCAGCGTTTGGCCGCCGAACGTGATCGAAATCTCGGCAGTCACGTCCGAGCCGGCCGTCACGCGGCCTCCTTCGCTCACCTGCACCGCGTCGTTGTTGACGGAGATATCGGCCAGTCGCGTCAGGTCGACCCGGTCGCCGCTGTTCAGAACGCCCGTCACGAGCAACTGCACATAGCCGTGTTTGCGGGCGATCTCGACCTGTTGCGGAATAACTTCCAGCGCGTCGACACTTGCTCCCTCGGGCAGCGACTCCTTGCTGAAGAATTCCTCGCTCGGCATGTAGCTCGCCGCCAGCAGGTCTTCGTCGGCCCCGGCCGCCTCGGGATCGACTTCCACGGGCGTCAGTTCACGCGTGACCTGCCCGTCAGCCGGATTGATAAACCTGATGATTCCATCCGCTCCCGCGGCGACGATTGTGGAACCGTCCGGCGAATACGACACCGCATACACCGCCGTCGGCAGTTCGGTCTGCGTGAGAATCTTGACGTCGGCCGTCACGTACTCTTCCAGCCGTGCTTTCTCTTCAGCCGACTGCGTTGTCACGACCTTCTGCACGATCCCTTTGATATCCTCCGGCATCTCGGGATCGAATTGAGCCGAATAGGTAAACACCTGCCCCTTCCCGTCGAGGCTGCTCACCGCAGCGAACGAGTTGCCGTCGGGAGCATAGGCCACGTCGAACACGCGGCCCCGCATCGGCGGGAAGCGGCGGATCAGGTTGGCGTCGTCGCCGATCACGCGCTTTGTGATCCGCTCCATCCGGTAGATTCTCGGCGTGCCGTCGCTGCCGCCCACCAGGACTTCGTCCCGCTGCGGGTGCCGGTCGAGAGCCGACAGACCGCCCTTGAGCGCGCCGGGGGTGATCGACGTCACGTTGTCGATGAACCGCTGCGTCGGCACGTCGTAATACTTGGTCGCCATGTCGCGGCCGACCGAAACGATCTTCGTGCCGTCCACGGAGAAGACCGTGTTGAGCGCCCAGTCGTCGTGCGCCCCGTTAAAGAACACCTGCTCTCCCGTTTGCGCATTGAACGCCCGAACCGTCTTGTCGGCGCATCCCACGGCGACCAGCGTGCCGTCGGGCGACCAGCTTGCGCCGTAGGTCGTATCGAAGGTGATCGGCACTGATATCGTCAACTCGCGTTTTTCGACGTCCCAGATCTGCAGTTCACCCATCCGGCAGGGAAGGCCGCCGGTCACCGCCAGGAACTTTCCGTCCGGCGAAAAGCTGACCGATTCGATTCTCTCCGACATCCCCACCAGCCGCGCGACCAGGCCCGAGCCGTCGCCGTGGTGCAGCAGCACTTCGTGGAACCCGGAGATCGCCAGCAGGCTGCCGTCGGGCGAAAAATCGATCGACGTTACAACCGGAGGCCGCGAATAGACCGGCGGATGATCGGCGTCGTACCGCTCGACGGCGTTCGCCGGCGTGTCGTCCTCCGCCCCTTCGGCGATCCACCGCGTAATCAAATCAACATCGGTCTGGGAAAGGGCCGGCTTGCCCTTCGGCATCTCCGCCGCCCCGTCCACCGGCGTAATCAGGTCAATCAGGTAACTCTCTTCCGGCTTGCCCGGGACGATCGCCGCTTCGCCCGTTTCGCCGCCGCCGACCAGCTTCGCAAAGTCGGTCATCACGTATTCGCCGCTGGCTTTCGCCGGCTGATGGCATCCTTGACAGTGCGCCTGAAAAATCGGACGCACATCTTTGTAGTAACTGACCGGCTTGGCCCCGTCCGGAGTGGCCGGTTCGTCGTCTTGAGCGAACAGAAGGACCGCAGGGACGAGCAGGGCGAATGCTCCCAGCGAGCGCATGCAGGCTGACATACTGAATTCCTTGACCGTCAAAATCGGCAATCGCCGCTCGCGGAGAAAACGCCTCCGCTGATGCGACTTTCGATGAAGGAGAGCGCGTGCACCTCATCCGCGTCGAGAGGCACGCGAGACTTTCCGGAAAATGAGGCAGGATCCGCGAACAATGCAGTGAGCGGCGGACGGCGGACCGACCGCAGGCGGATTGCAGTCTCCGGGCGACAGAGCCCGACAGGCAGGGAACGGCCGCCGACACGCCCGCCCCTTCGGACCTGCCCGGAAACCGAACTCCCTAATTCTACGCGCGCCGCTTGCCGCCCGCAAGCATCAACCAACACTGATTCGAGGGGTTGCGCCTGTCATCGCGTGAAAATGCCTCCGCCAGTGCGCTTTCGGATGCGGCACGCCTCGCGGGGGCGACACACCGACCGACTCGATGGCAATGTAAGCGACTCGCTGTCTCCGCGAGTCGCGTGTGCGTTCGATCGATCAACGTTCACCGAACGCGAATCGGT
>ERZ869936.1834-NODE-1834-length-13870-cov-20.163011_pt1 | contig 13870 bp, 15 predicted proteins | sample MGYA00520876_ERZ869936 | MGnify/ENA primary metagenome ERZ869936 (study PRJEB32218, sample SAMN09650985) | biofilter metagenome | isolation source: enrty point of leading RO module | place: Saudi Arabia: Thuwal, RO plant located on Red Sea | collected 2016-02-17...
CGAACCCGATCCCGAAGTGGTCCATGACCTGCGCAGCACGAACGGAGTTCTGCTTAGGCAGAAAACTGTGTGACACTGTCAGCTTCATTCGATTCCTCCGTGTCTCCGTGCCTCCGTGGTGAACAGTCCGCACTATTCATCGATGGAACTTCGCGGTACATCGCGACCGAACGAGACATGCAACGCAACGTCCCCCTCGGCAGCGAGCAAGTCATCAAGCCGCGCCCGGACGCCCCCCCACCGCTCGTGGGGCACTTCGAGAACGGCCCTCACGTTCGAACCATCGATCGCGTCCTCCTGATCCGACGCGACGGACTCCGTCTCCGCCGGTTCGAATACGAGATCCCGCAGTTCGTCCTCGTCGAATCCGGTGAGCGTGGCGTCGAAGTCGGGAAGGGCGCACAGCTCCTCCGTCAGTTCAACCAGCTTCATCGCGTCCCAGTCTCCCGCCGCCGACTGGTTGTTCAGCACGACGTTCAGCGCCTTCTCGCGTTCGAGCGGCAGGTCGACCACGATGCAGTCCACCTCCTCGTCCCCCCGTTGCCGCAGGATTCCCAGCCGCTGGTGCCCGCCCACAACATGCCCGGTGCGTCGATTCCACACCAGCGGCTGTACGAGATCGAATTCCTCCAGCGACCGCTTCAGTTTCTCGTAGGCCCGGTCGCCCGGCCGCAAAGCAATCCGCGGGTTGTACGGCGCCGGTTGCAGTTGCGAGATCGGAATGCGTTGGTAGTCCATGGCGTTACTCTCCCGCGCCGTTGCGGCGTTCGTCCGCCGTATTCGGACATCGCTGCCTCGAATCGGAGCGGCAATCGCGACGCACCCGCAGCAGTTCCGGCGGCGGATCGAAATTCGTCTGGAGTTCCTGCTGAATCTTCCGCAGACAGCGGGAGACATGCCCCTTGGGGTGCCCGAACGCCCGCCCGATGCACTCCAAAGGCCAGTCGGCGTTGGTTCGCAGCGACAGCATCGCGAGGTACTTCCACCGCAACTGGTCATCCCCCGCGTAATGCCGATGCACCTCGGTCCAGAAGTCATCCGGACCGCTGCGCGGGAGAATCACCTTTTCCTTGCCCCTGTTCATCACCGACATCTCTGATCGCCTCCGGGAACGCAGCAGGTCTCATCCGGCGCCGCTCAAACTGGCGCGGTCCGTTGCGCCGGGCTCCGCTGAGCCCGGTTGCGCGCGACGGGCAAAGTCTCGCGCTACTAACGCCGCCGCGCGAAGACCGAACAGATCGTTTTCCGCCCCGGCCCGAAAATTCGCAGCCCGTCCTGCCTCCCCTGCGAGTCAGCACTCACACAGTGCGCTGCAACCAACGCCCGCAAACAGCTAAGCTGCACTCGCCCCCCCCACTGCGGGGAATCGAAATTGTCCAAACCGCCGTGTCGTCAATGATCCCGCCCGAATTCGAGCGATATCAGAAACAGGTTCTCTTCGCCGGCATCGGCGAAGAGGGGCAGCGGCGCATCACGCAGTCACGAGCTCTGCTCATCGGCTGCGGCGCGCTCGGATCGGTGATCGCCGACCAGATCGTCCGCGCTGGAGTCGGTTTCATCCGTCTCGTCGATCGCGACTTCGTGGAGCTTTCCAACCTGCAGCGGCAGGTGCTCTACGACGAACAGGACGTGGCCGATCAGTTGCCCAAAGCAGTCGCCGCCGAACGCAAACTGCGGCGAATCAACAGCGCGATCGAAATCGAATCGGTCGTCGCCGACGTCAACCACACGAACATCCTCGAGCTGGCGGACGGCGTCGATGTCATCCTCGACGGGACCGACAACTTCGAGGTCCGGTTTCTCATCAACGACGCCTCGCTCGAAACCGGCATCCCCTGGGTCAACGGAGGCTGCATCGGCTCTCACGGTCAGGTGATGACGATCATTCCCGGCCGCACCGCGTGCCTCCGCTGCCTGATCACCGGCGAACCGGAACCCGGCGCGACGGAAACCTGCGACACGGCCGGCGTGCTGGGACCGGCGGTCAACGTCGTCTCCTCGTTACAGACCGTCGACGCGCTCAAATTGCTCTCCGGACAGTTCGATGCGATCGATCCGGTCCTCACCGTCATCGACGTCTGGGACGGAACAATGCGGCGGCTCAAACTCGGCGATCTCCCGGAAAAGACCAACTGTCCCGCCTGTCGCGGCGGCGAGCGAAAATGGCTCCGCGGAGAACAGGGAGCCCGCACCACCGTGCTCTGCGGCAGAAACGCGGTGCAGGTTTCTCCCGGCCGAATGGCGCAGTTGTCGCTGGATGAACTCTCCACGAAGCTCCGCCCCAGCGGCGAAGTGACGGCGAATCCGTTCCTGTTGAAGCTGAAATTGAAGGAGCCCGACTGCGAAATCACAGTCTTTCGGGACGGCCGCGCCATCATTAAAGGAACCGACGATGTCGCAGCAGCCCGCTCGCTCTACTCCCGCTACATCGGTAGCTGAGCCCGACCCCGGATTGTTCATCGAGTCTGGCACCACACGCACAGAGCGCCCAGCAGTAGGGTCCGGCTGTGCGCCTTACGAATCGATTCCGAGTCCGGGCCGGTCAATCGTCGCGATCCAGCACGCGTTCAATGAGCCGGGAGGCCGCCTGCAGCGCCTCGGCAGGAATCTGGTGCATGCCCGCAAACGGGAGAAACTGAACTTCCAGACCGGCGCCGGTCAACACGTCGCGCAACCATTCAGCGGCTTCAAAAGGCAGCAACGGATCGGACCGGCCATGACTCTGGACAACCGGCAACCCCGATCGACGCGGAGCCGCATCCCGCCATTCATCCTCACACAAAAGCGTCCCCGACCAGACGACCACCCCGCCCGGCGCTTCATCAGCGCGGAGCGCAACATCAGTCGCCAGCATCGAACCCTGAGAAAACCCCCCGATGACGAACCGCGACATCGGCAACCCCGTCTCTTCCCGGATCTCGCTCAGCAATTCGTTCAACATCCTTCGCGCGTCGGCCAGTTGCGGCGGACAATCCTTTCGCAGATCGCGAAACTCCCCCCCTTCAATCGCCGCCTGCATCCGAGCCATGTCGAGCGGCCACCAGGCCCGGCCTCCCGGAATTCCTTCGCTGTCCAATCGCAACGGCGCTGCAGGAAACACGAATCGCACTCGATCCGCCGACGCGCCAAGGTGCCGTCCCAGTTCTCCCACAACCGGAACCAGATCCTCACCCGGCGCTCCAAAGCCGTGACAGAACACCGCCACCACCGCCGGAGACTCCCTCGCCCCCTCGCGATCGACGATGTTGCACTCAAGCCCCCCGCGCGTCGTCGTTTCGATCTGATACATGAGCAATCCCCCCGGTTGGCTCCCGCTGCCCTGCCAAGCGACTGATTTCGTCCCAACTCTCGTCAATCCCCACCGGCCGGCTCATTCGACGCGGCAATGAGCTGAGTCACATTGACAACATGCGTGTCATATTGACGTCACTCCGCGTGTCAAATCGCCCCGATCCGTCACGGCGAGCAATTGTGCTAAGTTTATACAATAAAACGGCTTGTGATTCAAACGCCTCCCTCACCCAGCCAACGGCATGAGGTCTGCATTACGAAGACTCCCGGGAAATCTCCCGCACAATCGATCCACCCTTCGACCCAGGGAGCCAATCATGAAAGCCACCGGCCTCACAACCGCCGCAGTCCTCCTTGCTCTGATTTCGTTCAACGACAGCGCCTTCGCCAACCACCGCACCTGGCGCGTGCTGGACGATCTGACCTACGACGCGCTCGGGCACGCCCGCGACGCCCGCTGGGAAATCCACGACCACTTCGTCGCCTCCCGCGATTACGAAGAACTGCTCGACGACGCCCACGCCCTCACTTCCGCACTGAGGGCGATCCAAGACGCCATCGAAGAGGAACGAAACCCCCGCGCCATCCGGCGGCTGGTCGGCGAGACGCACGATATTCTGATGCACCTCGAGGAACACGCCGAACGCTGCGAGTACGGCCGCATGGTCCCCGGCACGGTCTCCTACAACAACGGGCGGTTCCGCTATCGTCCTGAGATTCGGCATGCCGGGTACGTCCACGTGCGGGCCCTGAAGGAACACATCCGCCTCGTCGACGACATCCTGCACGAACTCGAAGAGGAACTCATTCTCATGCGCCGCGGACGCCGCCATGATCACGACATCCACGACGACCGGGCACCCCGAGTCCCGTATTTCGACGATTCCACCGCTCCCGGCCCGGCCCTTCCCCCGCGACCGACGATTCTGCCCTACGAGAGCAGCGCCGAATCACACGACGTCAGCCGCCCTTTGGTCGGCAGCCGCACCAACGACTTCTGGCTGCGACTGCTCCTGAACTGACCGGCGACTTCACTGACACCACCGGAATCCACGATCCCGCAGCGGGAACGCCCGCTGCGGGATCGTTTTTTTCGCACAACCTCGAATTGTCCTCGGCGGTTCAACCCCCCGCTTCGCCGCGGTGCAATCGCTGCTGTTTCGTGGTTCAGGCCACGCCGCTTGCATTTTCGGATGTTAAGGTCCTAAAATCCGGATGTGATTTCTCAATCGGTCGAATACGCGCTCCGCGCTATCGTCACGCTCGCCCAGCAGGAGGGAGAACCGTGCACGGCAAAGGTGATCGCGCAGATCACCCGCGTCCCGGAAGCCTATCTTGCGAAACTCATGCAGGGGTTGGCACGGGCGGGGCTCGTCAACTCCCAGCGCGGCCTCCACGGCGGATTCACACTCAATCGAGATCCGCACGATTTGACGATCTGGAACATTGTTGAAATCGTTGATCCGATTCGCCGGATTCATGAGTGCCCCCTGGGGATCGAGTCACACGGAACGACACTGTGTCCCCTGCACCGACGGCTCGACGAGGCGATACAAGGCGTCGAGACCACATTTCGAGAGACGACTGTGGGCGAACTTCTGGCGCCTGCAGGCAGCGTCGCGCCGCTGTGTGAGGAAACGAAAGTGTTCTCGCTCGACGGCCGCACCGGTCGCGTACGGTCACGAAAACGATCAACCTCGAAGTGAATCCCGATTCCTGACAGATCCAATGATGCACTCGATTCCTGCACGGACACATTCGGCGACCTGTTGGAGATGGCTGGGCTGCCTCACGCTTCTGGTCGCCGCCCGAACGGCCCAAGCGCAACTCAACTTTGAATCGGAGCCCATCAACTACGAGACCGCGCCCACGACGAATCGCGTCGCGTCTCTGCAGCAGGCCATTGACGATGGCGCGGCAACGCTCGAATGGGACGAAGAACATGGCTATCTCCGTTCCGTATTGGAGCATCTCGACGTTCCGGTTTCGTCCCAGATGCTGGTCTTCTCGAAAACCAGCTTTCAGCAACGTCGCATCACGTCTCGCCGTCCACGAGCGATCTATTTCAACGACGACGTCTACGTCGGCTGGGTGCAACGAGGGGACGTGGTCGAGGTGTCGACCGTCGACAACAATCTCGGAGGCGTTTTCTATACGCTCAATCAGGAAGAAACCGAGACCCCTCGCTTTGTCCGCGACCGAGGGCAATGCCTCACCTGCCACGCTTCATCGCGAACGGCCGGAGTTCCCGGGCATCTCGTTCGTTCGGTCTACGCCGACCGATCGGGACAACCGTTCTTCGGCTCGGGAACCTTCACAACCGACCATCGCAGTCCGTTCAAGGAACGCTGGGGCGGATGGTACGTCACCGGATCGCACGGAAAGCAGCGGCACATGGGCAATGTCGCGCTCGACAGATCCGATGCCCCCGAAGCGATGGATCGAGAGGCCGGAGCGAACATATCCGACCTCTCCGAGTTGCTCGACGTCTCACCCTATCTGGCCCGCTCCAGCGATATCGTCGCCCTCATGCTGCTCGAGCACCAGACGCAGGCACAGAATCTCATCACCCGCGCCGCGTTCGAGACTCGTTCCGCACTGCACTATGACCAGATCATGAACGACGCTCTCGATCGACCCGCCGACTTCCGCAGCGAATCCGCCACGCGCCGCATCGAGTCCGCCGTCGACAAGCTGGTCGACTACCTCCTCTTTGTCGACGAGTTCACGCTCGAAGACGGAGTCGAAGGGAACTCCGCCTTCACAGACGAATTCACCGCGCAGGGACCGTTCGACCGCCGGGGAAGGTCGCTGCGGCAGGTGGACCTGAATCAGCGACTGATGAAATATCCGTGCAGTTACCTGATCTACTCTGCACAGTTTCGGAGTCTCCCGGAACCGGCTTTGGAGTATGCCTACCGTCGGCTGTTCAGCATCCTTTCCGGGTCCGAAAGTGACGAGCGATACGCGCACCTGACGCAGGTCGACCGCGAGTCCGTACTGGAAATCCTCAACGAGACGCATCCGCAGCTACTGGACTGGTGGAAGGACTCACAAGTCGATCCGTGAACCGACTCCGGGTCAACGGGTCCGCGCCTCGAACCCTTCGCTCGCCGCCCCTGCCGGCAAACGCGCCCGGTTTGCGTTCCCGCCCGCGACCACGGAAACTGCACAATCGAGGTGTTGCAGTTGCACCGCACACTTCGGTCGCCGCCTGGCTTTGCAAGTGACCGGTCATGCATCCGAATACGAAGGTTCTCAATATGGTCCAGATTAAACGCATCCTCAACCCCACCGACTTCAGCGAATCCTCCAGCGAGGGGACGAAGTTCGCTCTTGAATTCGCCGAACGATTTGATGCGGAACTCCACCTGCTGCATGTCATCCACGACGTCTCGACGCAGATCCCCGATTTCGGTATGGGCCTGGCGTTCCCAGGCTTCGCCGAGCAGATCCCGGAGCGCATGCAGAAGCAGGAAGAGGCAGCGATCAAAGGACTTTCGGAACTCACGCCGACAGGCTGGAGCAAGGACCATTCGGTCGTCATGGCCGTGAAACAGGGACAGGCGTTCGTCGAAATCATCCGCTACGCCCGCAGCCACCACATCGATCTGATCGTGATGGGCACCCACGGCCGCTCCGGGTTGGCCCACGCCCTGCTGGGCAGCGTCGCCGAACGCGTCGTCCAGAAATCCCCCTGCCCGGTCCTCACCATCCGGCCGACCGATCACGAATTCGAGATGCCGTAATCGCGGCAAGGCGTGAGCAATCGCCCCGCAGCCGTCCGAAGTTCTCTTTCTTCCCCCTTTCGCCGTGAGGCGCGGCCGCCTCGATCGATCGCCTGAAATTCTTGAGGCCATGCGAAACTCTCGACCGCCGGCGGGGTTTCATGAATGATGCTCAAAGGGCAGCTCCCGGCGACAACCAGACCACCAAGGATCTCGACGATGAAGACCACTGCGATCATGCTCGGCCTCGCGGCTGCAACCTGCTTCCCCGCAACGGCGCCGGCCCAGGAAGAAGCCGATTCCCCAGAAGCCCTCTTCCAGTCCCTCGATGAGAACAAGGACGGGCAGCTCGCTTCCGAAGAGATTTCCAAGGAACAAAGCCGGTTCTTCGACCGCCTCGTTCGCATCGGCGACGAGAACGATGACGGGAGATTGAGCCGCGAAGAGTTCCTCGCAGCCCTCACGCGCGAAGACGCCCCGGTCGGCGCCAATTCCGAAGACCGCACCAACCGACCCCGCGCCATCCCCATCGCCGACCTCTTTGAGAGGTTCGACGCCGACAACAACGGCAAGATCTCGCTCGACGAACTCCCCGAACAGGCGCGGGAGCGGATGCGGCCGCTGTTCAACCAGTTCGGCAAAGAAGAACTCACCCGCGAGGACTTCGAAACAATCCGCGATCGCTACGCCCGCCGCGAGATGGACGCCGGCCGCATGCAGCAGATCCTGCAGCGAATGGACCGCAACGGCGACGGCAAACTCCACCGCGACGAACTCCCCGAACAGGCCCGCGGACCGGTCCGCCAGTTGTTCGACCGTCTCGACACCGATTCCATCGCACTCGACGACCTGGCGGAAAAGCTCCAGGCGATGAACCCCGCGCGGGACGGCCGCCGCGATCCGGCGAATCCGCGCGGCCGCCGGCCAAGTGCAGAGGACAGTGATCGTGCAGACCGCTCTCGCGATCGCCGGCCCCCGCCGATCCTCCAGGTGCTCGACACCGACGGCCAGCCCGGTTTGAGCAAAGAGGAACTCGCGGCCGCCGCCGACAAGTTTGAAGAACTCGACCGCAACGGCGACGGCCGGCTCGACCCGCCCGAACTCTTCGGCGCCCCGCCGCAGGACCGTCCCCGGCCCGACGACCGACCCCGCCGCCCCTCCACAGACGAGGCGTCGAAGTCCGACCGGCCCCGCCAGCGCGAATTCGACGTCGACGCCTTCATCAGCCGTTTCGACAAGAATGACGACGACGCCGTCAGCGAGGACGAAGCCCCCGAACGAATGAAAGAGAACTTCTCCCGCATCGACGCCGACGGCGACGGCAAACTCACCCGCGAAGAAATCGCCAAAGTCCGCGCCCAGCGCCCGCAACAGCAACGAAAGAACCCGATCCCCTGAAGACTCTGTCTTCTCCCTCAACTCTGCGCGTCTTTGCACCGTTGCGTCTCTGCGTCGAAAGCTCCAGTGTGCGACGCGACCCCGGTTCAACTCAACACCGAACCGGGGCTCTTGTTTTTGCCGCCCGGTGAGCAGGTCACTACCCGATCCGAATCAGCGTCTGCGCGTCTCCCTGCTCCACAACGGCGATCGCAGTTTCCAGAAACCGGCGAACCACCTCAATATTCGTCTCAGCATGGCTGCTCAGTTCGTGCGTCACGTACTCGCCCCCGCTGCCGAGCGCCAGGGGAACCAGCAGTTGATCCGCCAGATGCTCCCCAACAGGCGCGCCGGAGTCCAGGTACTTCCGGCACTCCCGCGCCACGCGCGCCGCGACCCGTTCGGCCGGCACGCCCTGCTCGCCGAAGCCTGTGACGACCTCCGTCACGTCCGCCGACTGCATCTCAACCAGCAGCACGTTGCCCGGTCCGCGACCGTCCTTCAATTCCTCGGCGGTCAGTTTCTCGCCACGTAACCGGAGCTTGCGGCCGATCACGTTCAACTCCCGCTCCGCGATGTGCAGCGGCAGGTTGGAGACGATCGCCCGGGCCCGCACGTCGATCATCTTGCCGCGCTCCGTGAGACTCAGCCGCTCAAGATGCGCCGCGGGCGCAATGCTCACGCGCAGTTTGCCCCCGCCGCCCGGATGAAACCCCGGCCGCACAAGGTCCAGCCGGACGCGCGCCCCCAACCGGTTGAGCAACGGAATCAGCGTCAACGCCAGATACTCGAACGGCGGCGCGAACGGGTTGTGCGTGCCCCCCTCGATCGTGAGCGTCGACGGACCATCGGCGGTCAGCAGCACCGGCAGCACGGTCTGCAGCACCAGCGTCGTGCTCCCGGACGATCCGATCGACCACGAATAATCGCCCGGGCTCACACTCTGCGGCGCGAACATCAGCTCGGTGGAACCGAGTTCTTCACCGCTCACTTCAGCCTGAGAGATCTCCCGAGCCGCCGACACAGCCGTGAGATGTTGCCGCAGCAACCCCGGCCGAGTTCGCCTCGCGCGAATCTTGACGATTCGCACCGGACGACGGGTGGCGACGGAGAGCGCCAGCGAACTGCGCAGAATCTGCCCGCCCCCTTCGCCCTGCGAACCGTCAATCTCGACAACGTCAGCGTCCAACGAGCATCTCCCGACAAGAACACGCGACGATACCCCGTGTCATTCGCTTCGATCGCCCGCGCAGACACAGACGGAGCGCCGCTGGTTCGGCCACCCGCAACTTGAAGGAGCAACCCGGTGGCATCCGCGACATCCGCGGTCGATTCGGGACAGGTTGGCGACGAATGGTCTGTCACTGACCGCGCTACAGCCCTTCATTCAGCGGCTGCAAGTCCTCAGGAAGAAACCGGCCGTCCTTGCGGACCAGTTCGCCGTCGAACCACACTTCTCCCCCGCCGTACTCCGGAGTCTGGATACAGACCAGATCCCAATGCACCCGGCTGCGGTTCCCGTTGTCGGCCGTCTCATAGGCGTTGCCCGGCGTGAGATGGAACGATCCGCCGATCTTCTCATCGAACAGCGTGTCGAGCATCGGCTGCTTCACCCGGTTGTTGCAGCCGAGCGACCATTCTCCCAGATAGCGGGCCCCCTCGTCGGAGTCGAGAATCTCGTTCAAACGGTCGGTCTCTCCGCCGCACTCGGCCTTCACGATCCGCCCGTTTTCAAACTCGAAGCGGATGCCGTCGAACACCGTGCCCTGATACAGCGACGGCGCGTTGTACGCCACGGTTCCGTTCGCACTGTCGCGCACCGGCGCCGTAAACACCTCGCCGTCCGGGATGTTGCGGCCACCCGCACAGGCGATCACCGGAATCTCCTTGATCGAAAACGTCAGATCGGTCCCCGGCCCGACCAGCCGAACCTGGTCGGTCGCCAGCATCCGCTCCCTGAGCGGCTCCTGATTCTTCGCCATTTGAGCATAGTCGGCCGTGCAGACTTCGAAGAAGAAGTCCTCGAAGGCGTCCGTACTCATCCGGGCCGACTGCGCCATCGACGGAGTCGGATACCGCAACACAACCCACTTCGTCTGCGGCACGCGCACCTCGATGTGAACCGGCTTCCACCAGCACTCCTGGTAGAGGTCGAGTTGCTCACCCGGAACGTCGGACATCTCACTGCTGTTCGCGGCCCCCCGGATGCCGATATACGCGTCCATCCGCTCCATCCGCGCCCGCTCGAGTTCTCCCAGCAGGCTCAGCCCCTCCCGCGACCCGTGCCGGTACAACGTCCTCAGCACCGCATTGCTCTTCCGGCTGACCACCGGAATCGCTCCCCGCTCCGCAGCCTTCTGCACCAGCCGGCACACAAGGTTCTCATCCGGCAGGTCGAACGACTCAATCAGCACTTTCTCACCCGACTCGAGCCGGCAACTGTGTCCCACAAGCACCTCGGCCAGGCGGTCAATTCGTGGATCCTGCATGTCGCATTCGCCCCTGTCAAAAAAAATGCGTCAGCGAAGTCGACCCCTTCGCTGACGCTCGGTGCGTCAATTCAGGAAAGCCACGGGGGTCGCCCCGCAACCCAACCCTGTAGCGCACGCAGCCTTGCGTGCGTCCCGCTGATCGCAGAGACGGTTGACGCACGCTGGCAGCGTGGGCTACGGGCCAGAGCAAGAATTTGCGCAGGACAACAAGTTTCTGCACTTGAGTCGCACGGGGGTCGCCCCGCGTCAGTTCTGCTTCAGTTCCTCGACGAACTCCAGGATCGCCTGGCTGTCTTCAGCGGCGTTCACCTTGTCGTTCTTCATCGCAATCCGACCGTCGCGGTCGATCACAAACGTCCACCGGCTGATCGTCGCCGTCCGCGTCAGCACTTCCAGTTGCCCGTCGATTTCGCGTTCGATCGACTCCTCGCCCAGCTTGTACGGCACGCCGAACTTCTCCGCCACTTCCCCCTTCGGATCGGCCAGCAACGTGAAGTTGAGATCGTGCGCCTTCTTGAAGAGTTGGTGGTTCCGTACGCTGTCCCCGCTGATGCCCACGACCTCAACCTCTTCGTCTTCCAGCTTCGCCAGGTCATCGCGGAATCCGCAGGCCTGTTTCGTGCAGCCGCCGGTCATGTCGGCCGGATAGAAGTAAACGACGACGATCTTCTCCCCGTAGTGATCTTCCGAACTCCAATCCTCTCCCTGATCGTCCTTGAGTGTGAACTCGGGCGCTTCGTCCCCGACTTCCAGAACGACCCGCTCCTCGTCCTTGTCAACGGCGACGGCAACGACGGCCGCACAGAATACCGCAAGCATCACAATCGGCAGACGGCGGGCAGAAAACATGGCAGGGCTCCGAATGGGGTGGGTTGGAAATCTCCGCGACATCGCGAAACCGCGAAATCCGGCGAACCTCGAACATACGTCCGGAGGCGTCCCTGCGTCAATCAACCCACGCGTCGTCCTCGATCTCTTGTTCCTCCCGCCGGGCCCGCATCAGCCACCGGCCCCACGTGACGTAGTGGACCGCGAAGAACATCCCGATCGAGAGCAGCACGATGAACGCCAGGCTGATGAACTGGGGCAGCACGAGCGAGGCAACGAACATCAGCCCCCCCGAAATCCCCATCAGCCCCACCATCGCCAGGCACGTGGCGGCGTTCCGCCGGGAAGCGTCCGGACGCCGGCCGGAAGGCGGCAGTCGCGGCGTCATTCCAACTCGCCCTGCGCAATCAGCGTTTCGAGTTCTTGCCGGCGGTAGTCGAAGCTCTTCTGCAGCGACGAAACGACCCGCGCCTCCGTCAGCAACAGGCCGAGCAGTCCCCGCGGCGGCGTGAACGTGATGCGATCAACCAGCTTCGACTCACTCTCGTCCCCATCGAACAGATGCTCATGCTCCAGATCCTCGAACGGACCGTGCACCATCCGTTCAAGAATCCGGCGCGGTCGCTCGACTTCCACGATTTCGTGTACGATCGATTGCGACTGCCCGTACGCCTGGACCTCGAATTCCAGTTCCACTCCCGCCTGGATTACTTCCGGCGCCGAATGAAACACCAAACCGGAGTCGGGCGGGCTCAGCCGGATCATGTTCGCCGGCCGCGTCAGAAAGTTGAACAGCGACTCCACCGAACAGGAGAACGTCTGTTCGTGCTCGAAACTCGGCATGGGTGAAAGAGACTCCCGAAACGGCCGCATCGGGCCGGGATAGTTTTATCAGTGTGAGGACCGACTGTAGTGAGCAAACCGGCATCCGGCAACGTCGTAAGCGTCACACCGGCTGCAATGTGGGCGACTCGCTCCGCCGAGTCGCATCTGCGTTCGATCAATCACTTTACCTCCACTGCGACTGGTCGGTGGTGCAGAGTCTGAGCGAGTCGGCGACATTGGTTGTGGCCGCAGGCTTCTCCGTGTCTCCGCGACTCCGCGGTGAATCGTCCGGGCGAGACCCAACTCACATCGCCAATGCGCTTGGAAACGACAATTCTCAGGCAATGCCGATTCCTCGCCGGTCCGACCGCGACCGGCAAGTCCGCTGTCGCGCTCCTGCTGGCAAAGCGGATTGATGCGGAAATCGTGGCTCTCGACTCGATGTCCCTCTACCGGGGCATGGACGTCGGCACGGCGAAGCCGTCGCGAGACGAACGCGCCCACACGCCCCATCACCTGATCGATGTCATCGATCCGCATGAAGAGTATTCGGTGGCCGAATACGTTTCAGCGGCCGACCGCGCATGTCGCGAGATTCTGCAGCGGAACCGAACCCCGCTCTTCGTGGGAGGCACCGGACTCTATCTGCGGGCCGTCCTGCGCGGCGTCTTTGAAGGACCGGCGGCCGACTGGAAATTTCGTCAGCGGCTTGAAGAGGAGATCGCCGTCCGGGGAAGCGACGCTCTCTTCGAGCAGCTTCGCCGGGTCGATCCGGTCTCCGCAGACCGCCTCCACGCGAACGACGCCCGCCGCGTCATTCGCGCCCTGGAGATCCACCACGTCACCGGCCGGCCCGCTTCCCAGCTCCAGCAGGAGCGCCCGCTGCCGATCGAACAGAGACCGCCTTTCGTTGACTGGCTCTCTCCGCCGCGCGACTGGCTGCACGAACGAATCAACACGCGCGTGGACCGGATGATGGAGGCCGGACTGCTGGACGAAGTCCGCACACTGCTCGCTGCGCCGCAGCCAATCAGCCGCACGGCCCGGCAGGCGCTCGGTTACAAGGAGTTGATCGACCACCTGGAGGGCCGCTGCAGCCTCTCCGACGCCGCCCAGGCGATCAAGACCCGTACCCGCCAGTTCGCCAAACGGCAATGCACCTGGTTCCGCAATCTCGAAGAGTGCACGGAAGTTCCCATCCGCGGCGACGAGACAGCCGAGCAGATCGCCGACACCCTCGCAACGCCTCCCACCAATCGTCCGCAGCCCACCGGTTGACCGCCGCATCTCAACCATTGACGACAGGAATCAACAAACTCTGTTTAGAGC
>ERZ869936.1835-NODE-1835-length-13861-cov-36.980661_pt1 | contig 13861 bp, 10 predicted proteins | sample MGYA00520876_ERZ869936 | MGnify/ENA primary metagenome ERZ869936 (study PRJEB32218, sample SAMN09650985) | biofilter metagenome | isolation source: enrty point of leading RO module | place: Saudi Arabia: Thuwal, RO plant located on Red Sea | collected 2016-02-17...
CATCAGGTTTTGCCCAAGCGGCAAGGTTTCGCAACCACGGTAGCACCGCATGCGTGCCTGAAATGCCGCGAGCGCGACATGTCGGAGGTCAGCAGCGACAGCGCGGCCCGACTTCCGACTAGGCGAGAATCTGCGGCACGACCTTGCCATGCACGTCGGTGAGCCGAAAGTCGCGACCCGCGTGGCGATAGGTGAGTCGCTTGTGGTCGAGCCCCATCAGGTGCAGGATCGTGGCTTGCAGATCGTGCACGTGCATGCGGTCTTCGACCGCCCGATGGCCGAAGTCGTCGGTGGCCCCATGCACCACGCCCGCCTTCACGCCGCCGCCGGCCAGAATGACGTTGAAGGCGTGGGCATTGTGATTGCGACCTTCGCCGATCTTGCCCCCCTCGAGCATCTGCGATGTGGGCAGCCGCCCGAACTCGCCGCACATCACGATGAGCGTTTCGTCGAAGAGGCCGACGCGCTTCAGGTCCTTCACCAGCGCGGTAAAGCCCTGGTCGATCTGCATCGCCACCGAGGAGAGCGAATTCTTGAGCTCTTCGTGATTGTCGAAAGGCTGTCCGGGATAGGTCCAAGCCTGCACGAAGCGAACGCCCCGCTCGATGAGCCGACGGGCCAGGAGTAGTTGCTGGGCCGGCTTGTGCGGTCCGTACATGTCGCGAACCGCTTGCGGCTCTTGCAAGAGATCGAAGGCGTCCGTTGCCTCGGTCTGCATGCGGAAGGCCATTTCGTACGAGGCGATGCGTGCTTCCAGTTCGGCGTCGCCGGGGCGGTCCGCGAGATGTTCGCGATTGAGCCGCTGTAACAGCTCGAACTGCCGTTGTTGTTCGCCGCGACGGATGTAGGGATTGTCGATGTGACGGATCAGCTTCCGCACGTCGTCGGTGTCGATCGTGTCGATGTACGTGCCCTGGTAGATCGGGGGGAGAAAGCCCGAACGCCAGCCAACGCTGCCAAACTCCGGCTGCTGGCCGTCGCAGGGACAGAGCACGACGTAGCCGGGCAGATTTTGATTCTCCGTGCCAAGGCCGTAGGTGAGCCAGGAACCGATCGACGGCGTCGTCTCCTGCGTGGCGGAGCCGCAGTGCATCAACGTGCGGGCCATCCGATGTTCGATCGCGTCGGTGTACAGCGAATTTACGACGCATACCTCATCGATCATCTCGCCCGTGCGGCGAAACATGTCGCTGATGTAAAGGCCGTGACTGCCGTACTGCCGAAACTTGAACGGCGAAGCGAGGCCCGGACCGACGTTATCTTCACGCTCGTCCTCGACGCCCGGAATCGGTTTGCCGTGGTACTTCGCCAGCAGCGGCTTGTGATCGAAGGTGTCGATGTGCGACAGCCCGCCATTGAGGAAGATATGAATGACGTGCTTGGCCTTGGGGGCGAAGTGCGGGGGTCGCACGGCCAGCGGATTGAGCTCGCGAGACTCCGCCGCCAGGACCCCGTCCTGGGCCAACACGCCCGTCAGGCCGAGCATGCCCAGACCGAGCCCACATTGTTCGAGGGCGGCGCGACGGTTAATTCTGGGGGAGTTCGACATGGTTCTCTGCGGCGTTCGCTCACGCGCCAGCTTGGATAAGTGCATCGGGTCGCGACGACGGCCGCTATTGTAACTGTCTAATTCGACAACGCCACTTTGGTGAAATTCCGCGAGAATACAAGCACGACGCGCGAGCGAGTGTGTTGGAACGTAAATCATTCACTCGCTTGCGCTTCGTGCTTGTATGGCGACTGAAAGTGGCGCTGTCCAACTAATCGACAAACATGAACTCGTTGCTGATCAAGAGCACCTGGGCATATTGCTCCCAGGGACTTAGCGGCTCGATCCAGTGGGGCACGGCGCGCTCGAAATCCTCGGTACCTTCCCAGTTGGTAACGCCTTTCAGATTCCCTTCCGCGGTCCGTTCGGTCTTCCACACGACCGGGGCCATCGTGAATTCGTCGTACTGGTTCGAGTCGCGGCCGACCACAATCATGTCGATGTGATCGCCGTCGCCGAGCTCGACGTCCTCAGCCCGCAGTTCGAAGACGTCCGGTCTGTCGACCGGGAACTTTTTGATCAAGCCGTCGCGGCTGGTGAGTACATAGATGTCGAGCCCGTCGCCGATGCGCAGATTGGTGCCGGGGCGGATCTGGCCCTTGAACAGGTACTGACCCGCGCCGGTCGAAGGCGTGAAACGCAGCACCAGGGCGTGCTGCGCATCGCGACCCGGTCGCAAACCGTCACGACCAAAGTAGGCCGTCGTGGCCTGCATCTCGGGGCTGTCGGGTCCCTCCTGCCAGCGCGTGCCGTTGAAGTGAGGGAATTCGCGGAACGAGACGAGTCGCTGGCCCTCGACGTCGAACTCGCCGATGCCGTACTTCCAGCAGCGCTGCCTGGCGGTCAATGGAGGGAGCGCTGGAGACTCGTCTGCGCGACTCCGGTCGACGAACGAGCGAGCCAGGTCGATTTCGTGAACTTCGGGATCGCGGCCGTAGACCCAGCGATAGAGTTGCGCTACGCGCGTCGGTGTGTCGGCGGCGATGTCGGCGCGATCGAGCCGCGCGATCAGGGCGCGGGCCCGTCGCATCGCGAAGCCGCTATTCATCAAGTAGAGGGCTTGCTGCGGCGCGGTGGTGCGATCGCGTTGGGCGAGGGTCGATTCTGCCATCGTGGCGTCAAACGTCGGCAGCGTCTCGTCGATGCGCCGCCGATTGATGTAGTAGTAGACGCTGCGTCGCGGATCGTTGATGTCCAGAAACGGCAGTCCGCCCAGCCGGGTGTCGAGCTGGCCCGCGGCCGCAAGCATCGCGTCGCGCATCGGCTCGAACTCCAAGCGGCGCCGATTCATCCGCCACAACCGCGTGTTCAGCGGGTCGACTTCGAAACAGGACGCGCGGTGGGCGCTGCTTTGTTGATAGGTGGCGCTGGTGACGATGTGCCGATGCAGTTTCTTCAGCGACCAACCCTCGTCGACAAACTGCCGCGCGAGGTAGTCGAGCAACTCGGGATGGGAAGGGGGGCTGCCCCGCAGGCCGAAGTCGCTGGGCGTGGACACCAGCCCGCGGCCAAAGTGCCATCCCCACACGCGATTGACCATCACCCGTGCTGTCAGCGGATTGGCCGGATCGACGATCGCCCGAGCGAGTTGCAACCGCCCGCTGCCGCGATCGAGCGGTCGACTTCCGAGCGCATGTTCGAGCACTTCGAGAAACCGCCGCGGCGCGACTTTGCCGGGCCGACGGTGATCGCCCCGCACGTGAATGGCCGCATCGTGTGGCTGGTGGCTTTCCAGCAAGGTCATTGCCCGTGGCGGAGCGACGTCGAGGTAACGGAGCGCGGTTCGCTCCATCTCTTCGTGCAACTCGGCCAGCGATCGATAGTCGTCGTCGGTCAGGCGCGAAGCGGCGTCCGCATCTTCTTGTGCGGGTGACGGCGTTTCGGCAGTCGCCGTCGCAGGTTCGCCCGTCGCCGGTTCGCCCGTCGCCGGTTCACTCGCGGCTCGCTTTTCGCGTAGCTCGGTCAGTTTCTTTGCCCGCGCCGCCTCGTGCTTCTGCATCTCCGCTTCGTACTGCTTGCGTCGCTCGAGGTTGGCGACGGGTGCGGAGCCGACAATCGGAAGCTCTGGCAGGCCGGGTTCGAGCGAGCTGTCCATGACGCCGTAGAGCGCGTAGTAGTCCCGCATCGAGACCGGGTCGAACTTGTGATCGTGACACTGGGCACACTTCATCGACAGCCCGAGCAGACCGCGGCTGATCAGATCGATGCGCTCCGAGTTGATGCGGTGCTTGCGATTGAAAAAGCGGCGACCGACCGTCAGAAAGCCCATGCCGGCCAGCTTCCACTTTTCGTCATCGCTCAGCTCGAGTTGGTCGGCCGCGAGCTGGTGCAAGAGAAACTCGTCGAAGGGAACGTCCTCGTTGAGCGCGCGAATTACATAGTCGCGATACGTCCAGGCGAACGGATAGCGCGGATCGTAGTTGTTCATTTCGACATAGCCCTTGGTGTCGCTATACCGGGCGACGTCGAGCCAGTGCCGACCCCAGCGCTGACCATATTCGGGTCGCGCGAGCAGGCGGTCGACCAGCTTCGCGTAGGCGTCCTGCGACGGATCGACCGCGAAGGCTTCGATCTCGGCATACGTGGGCGGAATGCCCAAAAGATCGAAGTAGAGGCGGCGCACCAGCGTCCGCGGTTCGGCACGGGGCGAGGGCGCGAATCCGGCTGCCTCGAGCCGCGCATGGATGAAGCGGTCGACGTCGTTGCGGGCCCAACCGTCCGAGTCGCCTGTGGGGGGCTGCGGCTTGTCGATCGGCCGAAACGCCCAATGCTCGCGACGGATTTCTTCGATTCGCTCCAGGGGCGTCGACGGCACTTCGCTTGTTGCGTCGTCGGGCCAGACGGCGCCGTCATTGATCCAGCGAGCCAGGGCGATCTGCGCTTCTTCCGACACCGGATCGTCCTCGGGCGGCATCGACAACGCTTCGTCGACGTGCCGCACCGCCTGCATCAGCAGACTCTCTGTCGCATCACCCGGCACAATCGCCGGTCCGCGCGCACCACCTTTGAGCAGCGCCGCGCGGGAGTCGAGACGCAGTCCATTCTCTTGCAATTCCTCGCCGTGGCACTCGCTGCAGCGGTTGACCAGCAGCGGTCGCACTTCGCTTTCGAAGAAGTGAATCTTGTCGGCCGAAAGCGTGCCATCGTCGCTCGCATCCGCCTGCGATTCGGCAGGCTCGGCCGCCCAGCTCGGCGAACCGAGCGCGGCAACGAAGACGCAGGCCGCTAAGCCCATGCACGTCGCGAGAGATCGAGTCCGGGGCGGCGAGTAGGTGGCGCGATTCCGCATGCGAGTGGACAACCACGGGCGGGACGGGGGGCCGATGCGTCGGCAGGTGGGACCGTTGACCCGAGTATATCGGGTGTAGGGAAACGCGTCCACGTTTTCCAATCGAGGCGAGCGACTGGAATCGCGAGTTCCGGCCCTGGCAACGGACCGCAAAGGAGAATTGCTGGCCAGACGCCTATTGATCTATTGATCGGAGAGCATCCGCAGACGCTGTAGATTGTTGCGGGCCGGGACGTGGTTCGGGTTCAGAGCGATCGCTTGCTGAATGTGGCGGCGGGCCGCTTCATAGTCGCCGCCGAGCAGGTGGACATAGCCCAGATTGCTGTGCGCTTCGACGCTCTCCGGTTTGACCTCGATCGCTGCTTCCAGCACCGACCGCGCCTCGGCCAGCAGCTTCGCCTTCTCGTCGGCGTCCGAGTTGCCGGCGGCCAGTTCGGCCAAGACGCCGCCGTACTGATAGAAGACGCGCGCGTACTCGGGAAAGTCGCGCATGCCGGCCCGAAAGTGCTCGCGGGCCTCGGCAATATCTCCCTGTCGGAACAGCAGTTCGCCCAACGTCGTGCGGGCATCGGCGACGCCCAAGGGGGCCCGCCGCTGCTCGTCGTGCTGGCGTCGTAGCGTCTTCTCGGCGGCATCGATGGCCCGCTCGTAGTGCGCGATGGCGTCGGACTCGCGTTCCTGAATTTGGGCAACCTTGGCGAGAATTTGATGCGCGCGAAACACGTCGGGCTCGCTACGCAGCAGTGTCTCGCAAAGACGGGCTGCCTCGTCGAAACGCGCCGACGCGATCATCCCTTCGGCCTGCATGATGCTCTGGTAGGCCCGCATGAAATCTTTCGGATCGCGCATGCTTGGATCCAGGTCTTGGTGATCTTGCACCGTTCCGCCCAGGTAGCCCAGCGATTGCAACTTGGCCCGCGCGCGGTCGTCCAGCACCAGCCGACTCGCCTCGGGTTGCGTGGCATTCGGATTCTCGATGATGGCGCGAAGTTTCGCTTCGAGTCGGTCGGCGACCTCGGGATAGTCGCCCACCACGTTGTCGAGTTGTCCCGGGTCTTCGTCGAGATCGTAGAGTTCCGGCCGGACCGTCCAAATGTACTGCCACTTGTCCGCGACCAGGCTGCGCAACGGAGCGCAATCGAACATCGTGGGAACGAGCGACTCGGCGTAGACGCCGGCGCCCGCCGCACGTGGGCTCTTGCCATGGCGATAGTCGAGCAGACTGACACCTTGCATCGTCGCGGGGATGGCCAGGCCAAGGGCGTCGAGAAACGTCGGGGCGATGTCGACGACGCTGACGGGCTGCTTCACCCGCGTGCCGCGGCCTGCATCGTCGGCTCCCTTGTGCGCCGGCTTGAACACCAGCGGAACGTGGGCAGTTGTTTGGTAGATGAAGAAGCTGTGGGTTTCTTCGCCGTGCTCGCCGAGCCCTTCGCCGTGATCGGAGGTAATTATCACGGTTGCCGAGTCGTAGAGGCCCAGCTCCTGAAGCTTGCTCAGGAGGCGTCCTACCTGGTCGTCTGCAAAGGCGATTTCGGCGGCGTACGAATCCCTCGGGAATAGCTTGGCAAACTCCTCAGGCGGATCGTACGGAGCGTGTGGATCGAAGTAGTGGACGAACAGAAAGAAGGGCTTCTCGTGATGTGCCTCGAGCCAGCCGATGGCCGCCTCGGTCGTGACGTTCGCCGGTCGTTGCAGCATCTCGGGCACATCGTCGCGCTTACGGGTCAGAGTGTCGTCGTAGACGTCAAAGCCCTGCGAAAGCCCAAACTCTTCCTTGAGGGGAAACGCCGAGACGAAGGCGGCCGTTTGGTAACCCTCTTGCTGCAAAAGCTCGGCCAATGTCGTGTGCTCGTCGGCGAGTCGATAATCGTAATTGTCGCGTACTCCGTGGGTTGGCGGCCTCATGCCCGTCAGCATCGAACTGTGGGCGGGCAGGGTGACCGAATTCGTCGATTGGGCCCGCAGGAAGAGCAGGCCGTCCGCGGCCACGGCGTCGATGTTGGGCGTGGTCGGCTTGGCAAATCCGTAGGAGCTAAGGTGGTCGGCTCGCGTCGTGTCGATGCTGATCAGCACCACGTTGGCCAAGTCACGCCCACCATCGCCGCTCGCTTGAACTCGAGCATCGCGCGGCGCGTAGGTCGGTTCGCCCAGGCAACCGGCCAACAGGGCGACCACCATCAGTGCCAACGCCGTCGCCGAGTAGGTCGCGGTCTTGGATTCGAGTCGTACGTTCATGGTGCTCGCGGGGCCGCCGGGGCAGGGGTTCGGAAGCGAACTTCATTCTAGCCTTGATCGCTGGCACCGCTGAGCCAACGTGCGAGCCGAGCTGTCGCGCCGAGCGAGACCCCGCCGCGGGTGCACCCTCGCGGAAGCCGCGTTAAACCTTGCGGACTGCATGCGGCACTGACGACCAGGCGGGCTAGGCACCGCCCGCGGCTCCTCGCCTGACGCCCCCACGAAGGCAGAAAACGGCCCTGCGCGGCTCGCGTGACGCGTTCCCTTTCGTCCTGCAACTCGTTTGGTAACTGACGTTTGCATCATGACGAGTGCCAGGCTTGATCGGCCGCAGGCGAGCACAGGCGACCAAAGGTCGCGGGTGTCGTGGCGGACTGCCAGCAAAGCTGCCGATAAGGATTAGGGTCGGTGAGGTGACGGACCGAGGCTGCCGGTAACGCGCTGCCAAGCGTCGCCTCGGCGTCGACCGCCGACCGAGTTTCCCCCCGTCAGCCCGACAAGAACCGTGAGGGACCACGATCATGCTTGGCTCACCGCTGCGACAAACTCGAACCACGCAGGCCCTCGTCTTGATCGCCGCGGGCGCGGTGCTCGGTGCGGGCTTTGTGCTGATCTGCGATCGGCCCCACGCGGAAGCGATCGCTGTCGCCGACGACGGCGAAGGGGCCAAGACGCGTCGTCGCCGCGATTCCGAAGCGCCACGTCGCATCTTCCGACAGCGGCGCGACGAGGAGCGACAGGATGCGGAGTTGCCGCCCCCGGGGCAGTCCGGACCGCCGCAGGTTACTCTGTCTGAAGACGAGCTGACGCCGACTCCGGAGCTCACGTTTCCCACGACTGGGCAGCAGGCCACGAGCGACGAGCAGCTGCCACTGAACATCAACGTGCCGGAGACGATTCCGCCAGGACGGGTGGCCGACGAGCCTCGTCCCCGTCGCGGTCGTTGGGGTCGCCAAGGTCGTGCGGCACGTCGGGACCCCAGGGTTCCGCCTGTGGCCGTTGCCACGCCGCACACGCCGATTCGTATCGGCGGCGGCGAAGGCGTGAACATCCGCGGTGAAGGTGGCGGGGGTACGCAGTTTGGGGGCGGCGAGGGTTTCCGCGTCGACGGCGACCACGGAACCCGCGTGCAGTTTGGTGGCGGCGAGGGCTTTCGCGTCAATGGCAGCCGCGGCTGGGGCGTTCAGTTCGGCGGCGGTCGCGGTGCCGTGTTCGGACCGGTCGGGATCGAGTGATCTTCGCACCACCCGACCTCCGCGGCGAGCCAACATCTGAGACCCCGGTGAATTGCCGCGGTGGCATGCGCGGTTCGCCACGCGGGTCCCGCTTGGTCTGTCGCGATTTGCCGCTCCCCTCCCGCATCGTCGTTTCCACGAGCCCCGGTGTGCTGCCGCGGTTGGCTTCCGTCGCTTGGGGAGTTTGCCAAATATGGTAGAGTGTCGCTCCAGCGAGTCCCGTGGGAGTCGTCGGGTTGTGGCCCGACCCGGGTCACGCGCCGATCTGGGGACGTGCGAATGTGGACCAGCCGTTTGTTCTGGAAGCTGGTCGCTCCGAGCGCGGTTCTCTGCGCGACAACGCTCGCGCTCGCGATCTGGATCGTCAGTCGGACAGCAGCAGCGCCGCTGGCCAACCCCTGGGTACTCGCGGCGGTTGCCCTGGTGGGCGTGCCGCTGGTGGTCGTGCTTGCGATGACGATGCGAATTTCGTCACGTGCGGTCGGTTCAATTCAAGCCATTGCCCAAGCCGCAGAGGCGATTGCCAACGATGAGTCGCCGCCGCGGTTTGGTGTCTCGGCGTGGGACGATGTGGGCGACCTGGCCCGCTCGTTCAAGCGGATGAGCGCACGCGTCGAGGCCCGGCACGCGGATCTGCGGAGCAGCAGTCAGCGGCTTACCACGGTGCTCGACGGCATGGTCGAGGGCGTGGTGGCGCTGAACGCGCAGCATGAGATTCTGTTTGCGAATCCGGCGGCGGGACGTTTGCTAGGCTTTGTCGTGGCAACGGCCCACGGGCAACCTTTGCTGGAGGTCGTGCGCAATCACACCATCTACGAGGCACTTCGCGAGTTTCGGGAGGACGATGCTTCCTGTCGTCTGGAGGTGGAGTTTGGCGAAGGCGACAAGCGCGTGCTGGGCATCAACATCACGTCGCTTTCCGACGAGCCGGCGACGCGGTTCATTCTGGTGCTGCAGGACATCACCGAGCTGCGCCGCCTGGAGTCGCTGCGTCAGGAATTCGTGGCCAACGTATCGCACGAACTCAAGACGCCGTTGAGTTCGATCAAGGCCTATTCGGAGACCTTGATCAACGGGGCGGTTCACGACGCCGAGCACAACACCACGTTCGTCCAACGTATCGAAGAGCAAGCCGATCGACTCAACGAGTTGATCCTCGACCTCTTGAGTCTGGCGCGGATCGAGTCGGGCCAGCATGCCTTCGACATCGATCGTGTCGCCCTGGGCGACGTCGTCGAGGCTTGTCTCGCCGAACACCAGGCCGCCGCCGACAGCAAGGCGATTGCCCTGCAGACGAACGGTGCGATGGCCGAGTTGCAGGCGCAGGCGGACGAAGAGGGAATTCGCCAAATCCTCGACAACCTGATCGACAACGCCCTCAAATACACGCCCTCGGGCGGTCGCATCACGGTGGCCGGTCGACAGGAGAATGGCGAGGTGGTGCTCGAAGTGCAGGATACCGGCATCGGCATTGCCGAGGAGCATCGACCGCGACTGTTCGAGCGATTCTATCGGGCCGACAAGGCCCGCAGTCGCGAACTGGGCGGAACCGGCCTGGGGTTGGCGATTGTCAAGCACCTGGCCCACTCGTTCCATGGCAGCGTCGATGTCGCTAGCGAAGTTGGTCGCGGCAGCGTCTTTACGGTGCGCTTGCCGAGTGCTTATTGAGCCCTGCGCAGCCAATGAATCAGGCCGACCAGCGGGAGGCCGGCATTTCAGCCATCACCGCCGCCGCGAAGGACTCATTTACAACGCAGCCATCAACAAGCACTGGGGACGTCACGGGACGACGATTTGACGCAAACGGGTTGGTTTCCTGTTGCGCAGGACTTGGACCAGTGAGCTTTTCCTGTCGCGCGGCATTCCATGGAACTCCAGCTACGACTCTGCGACTCTTGAGTCGCTCTGCGGCGATCGTAGAATGACGGCCAGACGCGCAGGCGTCCGCGTCGAGACGGCGATCGGCCGGGAAGAACTTGCTAGTTGCCCAGCTTGTAGTTGCCCAGGAGGAGTTCTGATGCGAGTTGGCGAATCGATGTTGCCCGAGTTCGATATGGAAATGGCCAACACCCGGAGGGTCCTCGAGCGACTACCGGACGACAAGCTCGACTGGAAGATCCACGAGAAGTCGAACACGATCGGTTGGGTGGCGAATCACCTGGCGGACATTCCGAGTTGGGCGTCGTCGATCGTGAAGCAGGACAGCTTCGACGTCGAGCCGACCGCGGGTGAGCCGCATGCGACGCCGAGCGAGTCGACGACCGGGGCGATCGTGGCGTTGTTCGACAAGAACGTCGCGATGGCCCGGACGGCGATCGAGGGGATGGAGGATGCCCGGCTGATGGATCCTTGGAGTCTTCTCCGCACGGGCGAAGTCCTGATGACGATGCCGCGAATCGCGGTGCTGAGAACCTGGGTGTTCAGTCACACGATTCACCATCGGGCGCACCTTTGCGTCTACCTCCGCGTGAATGACGTTCCCGTGCCCGGTATGTACGGTCCCTCGGCCGACGATCCGGGCATGTAGTTTGCGCGCGTGACGTCTCCGCCCGGCAACGCGGGCTGGGGACTCGCGGGGCAGGTCGTGTAGCCCACGGCGGCGGGATGACGGGTTGTCGATGGCTTGAGTTGGCACGCAGCGTGGACCGCCGTGGAGAAATCGCGGCGCCAATGGATTGCATTTCCCGCCGGATTGCCTAGATTAGAAGTTGCATTTCCGCGACGGATTTCGCGTCGACAAATCATCCTGATCGAGTCCCTCGGGCGGCGGAGCTGGCCCGGGACGTCGAGCGATCTACACATCTCACCGTTTTGGGGAGCAAGTCATGAAACAGTCGATTTGCGCCTGCGCGCTGGGCCTTTTGATCTGGCCGGCGGCGATCGTTCTGGCCGATTCGCAGGGCGACGAAGCGGGCAGCGCGGGGGCGGACGAGGCCGCGATTCGTCAGGCCGTGACCGCCTATGTGAACGCCTTCAATGAGCGTGACGCCAAGAAGCTGGCCCAGTTCTGGTCGCCCGAGGGCGTCTACATCAGCCGGGTCACGGGCGATGCGATTTCCGGCCGCGAGGCGTTAGAAAAGGACTTCGCCGCTCTGTTCGAGAACGAGACGGCCGTCAGGTTGGAGGTGACGACCGACACGATCGAATTCATCTCACCCAACGTCGCCCTGGAGCGTGGCCTGGCCAACGTGATCCGCGGCGAGGGACCTCCGGAGACAACGGCCTACAGCGTCGTGTATGTCAAGCGCGACGGGCAGTGGCTGATCGACCGCACCAGCGAAGAAGAGCCTCCGGTCGAACCGCCTTCGCATTACGAGCAGCTCAAGGAGTTGGAGTGGCTGGTCGGAAGCTGGATCGATGAGGAAGGGGGCAGCGCGATTCGGACAGACTGCCGCTGGACGCGCAACCGCAACTTTCTCGTGCGCAGTTTCACGGCGACGGTCGAGAACGAAATCGAGCTGACGGGGATGCAGGTCATCGGCTGGGATGCGGCCGAGGAGCAGATTCGCTCGTGGGTCTTCGATTCCGACGGCGGCGTGACTGAGGGAAGCTGGCAGCGGCGCGACGATGGCTGGGAAATTCGAGCCAGTGCGACCTTGTCCGACGGCCGCCGCGCGGCTTCGACGAGTATCTTGCGGCCGATCGACGAAAACAGCTTCGGCTGGCAACAGATCAATCGTGTCGTGGACGGCGAGATTCTCCCCAACATTGCGGAGGTCATCATCGTCCGCGAGTAGGCGTGACGCCCGCGAAGCGATTTTCACGGATCCTTTCCCTCATGCAACTATTGAGCCCTGCGCAGCCAATGAACCAGGCCGACCAGCGGGAGGCCGGCATTCCAGCTATCATCGCCGCGGCGAAGGGCTCATTGACAACGCAGCCATCAACAAGGGTTTTCCCATGAAACGTTTCACAATTCTGCTACTTTGTTCCACGATGCTTGCCGTGTGGTTGTGCGAAGACGCGTTCGCTCGGGGCCGCGGCGGCGGTGGTCGTGGTGGCGGTGGTCGTGGCGGAGCGTCGCACAGCATGTCGCGCAGTCGTTCTCCTTCGATGAGCCGACGACCTTCGCCTTCACGGTCGCGACCGACGTCGCGTCCGCAGCAGCGTCCTTCACGCCCTCAGCAGCGCCCTTCACGTCCCCAGCAAAGACCATCGCAGCCCCAGCAGCGGCCCTCGCGTCCGCCGACGAATCGGATTACCAATCCGGCCTTTACCAATCGACCGATGAATCGTCCGGCGCAGCGGCCCGACCGACCACAGCAGGGTCGCCCGTCGCAGCGCGACTTAAATCGTTTCCTGGATGTCGATCGACCCAGCTCGGGCAACCGTCGGGGTCGGGATTTCGCCGCCGGTGCGGCAGCCGGCGCGAGCGGTGCGGCGGTCTCGAACTTTCTGCAGCAACGGCCCTCGGCGGGACAACGTCCCGCCACCGGCGATCGTCGGCCGGGCGGCGAGCGACCGTCGACCCGACCGGCGCCTGGGGATCGACCTGGCCGTCCTGGCGACGGCAATCGCCCCGGTAGGCCTGGTGACGGGGACCGACCCGGCCGTCCCGGCGACGGGGATCGCCCCGGCCGGCCTGGTAACGGCGACCGACCTGGTCGACCCGACCGACCGGATAGACCGGACCGACCCGATAGACCCGATCGTCCGAACCGGCCGGACCGACCGCCGCGTTGGGACTTCTGGAAGAACCATCCCAACCACGCCCGCTGGCGTTGGAATCGACCCTATCGCTGGGCGACGTGGGGCGCAATGGCGTCATGGTTCCCGTGGGGTTGGGGAGAGCCGGTGTACTACGACTACGGCAGCAACGTCTACTACGAGAAAGACGTGGTCTTCTACGGTGACCAGCCGGTTGCGACGGCTGAGGAGTACGCCCAGCAGGCGGAGGACATCGCGCTGAGCGCCCCCGAGGTCGACGAAGCGAACGCCGACTGGCTCACGCTCGGCATCTTTGCCCTTTCCCAGAAAGGGGAGGCGGCCGACACCGATCCGACGATCTATCTGCAACTCGCGGTGAGCAAGCAGGGGGTCCTCGCCGGCACGGTGTACAACGAGGTCACGGACGAGACGCAGTCGGTCGAAGGGATGGTCCAGCAGGAGACGCAACGGGCCGCCTGGGTCGTCAGCGGCAAGACCTCTCCCATCATGGAGACCGGTCTGGCCAACCTGACCCGCGACGAGGCGTCCGCGTTGCTGCACTTTGCCGACGGCTCGACGCAACAGTGGCAGATGGTTCGCCTGGAGGAACCGGACGAGTCGGAGGCCGCGGCGGCCTCGCCGTAGAGCGCGAACAGGGAACTACGTCCCCACGGTCGGGTGCCCGGCGGTACCGGGGCGGCCTCGTACGTCCGGCTGAGCCAGGTCACCTTCCCCGACGGCCGGCAGATCGACTACGGCTACGGCACCACCGGCGGCAGCGACGATGCGCTCAATCGTGTGGTCACCATCGGCGAGGGCACGGGCACCTAACAATAAACGGGACAGAAACAATAAACGGGACAGGTCCAATACTTCGGGGAAATTAGACCTGTCCCGTTTGTG
>ERZ869936.1836-NODE-1836-length-13859-cov-5.505723_pt1 | contig 13859 bp, 21 predicted proteins | sample MGYA00520876_ERZ869936 | MGnify/ENA primary metagenome ERZ869936 (study PRJEB32218, sample SAMN09650985) | biofilter metagenome | isolation source: enrty point of leading RO module | place: Saudi Arabia: Thuwal, RO plant located on Red Sea | collected 2016-02-17 ...
TAGTGTCGAGTGCAACAACGATGTGATACCAAGCGCTGACATCTCTAAAAACTTGTGTTGTTACCAGATTTCCTCTAGCGGTGCCAGAATCGTAAACTTGAAAACGATCACTGTTATCAAAACGTAAGGTGGCTTCATTGACACCATCGCCACCGTTGACGGGATTAAAAATGTGCTGATACGAGCCTAAGCTTCCAGAACGCTTGATCCATGCACTCCAAGTCCAAGTCTTTTGGTTACCTGCAGAACCTGGCGTGAAGTTTAAATATGCACTGTCATCATCATTAAACCGCAAGCTGCGCTCAATCTCGTACCCTTGGCTACCGGACGCACCAAGAAGAGAGTTGCTGTGAAAATGTGACATCAGCTGTAGTTCGCGGTGAACACTGCGTGGATATCGCTTGATCCTTGCACAATATAATCGATACGATCAATTGCGTTTGCACCTGTACTCAATGTTGGCACTGTGCCGCCGGCAAAATCCCAGTCAGAGCCATAAGCCAAAGTACGGCTTCCAGTCGAGTCCTGGACAACAAAGATCGATCCACTTTGTCCAGCTACTTTGTTTGTTGGATTGTCTAGAGTTCTGTTACCACTTAATGTGACCGTAAAGTTGTTACTTAATGACAGGTCGGTAGCAATATTAGTTGCGTCTGTGAGAGTGGTAACTTCTGCTGCTTTACCGCCCGTGTACGTTTGAGCAGTCTCCAAAAGACCAAGAGTACGTGCCACTCCATTTGAAGTTAAACCTACATCACCACTTCCTGCTTTGTAGAAGCCAGTGTCTTGGTCGGAGTCGAAGGTCAGTGACGGCGCTGATACGGATCCGTCAGGAAATGCGTGTCCAGCAGTAATGTAATCAGCACCAGCAAGTACGACGCCGAAGAAGTCCTGACCAGCTGCTGGAGCAGAGCTAAAAACGATATTGCTGCCGCTTAACAAAAAACCATCAGTGCCTGTTGGATCAGGCTGCTGAATAACACCACCGACGGAAATCAGGCAATGCTGCTGGCTGACAGGGAATGGGGCCGGTGTTGCGCCAGCAACCTGCAACGCGAAGCTTGTCGTAGATCCGTCAAAGCTAGCACTGATATCGTCAATAATTTGATAGTTAGGCTGAGCTGTCTTCAGCGTATTGCCGATATATGCCATGGTTTAGTTCTACTTTATTCTTCTATTGTATTAGGACCTGATGTAGAAGGAGCTGTCGGCCATACAACATCTTCGGGATTCGTATAAGTTTGCGGAAGGTCACGCAAAACTTGCCGGTAAGCAGTCCACTGGGCCTGATCAACAGTGGCACCTGGGGTCATAGTCCAGTCGGATTCACGGATGAGGCTGTCACGCTTAGCACGGATCGCAAGCCAACCCTGTTCGACTGGGATCGGTTCAGGAGTGTTGCCTTCGGCAATCCACTCTTGAATTAATTGGTACTCTGAATTTGCGGGGGCATTTGGTACATCAATAACTCCATTCAAGCGATAGCCACCGCCCTCCGCGAGTTGTACACTTTCAATAATCATAATAAGTCTGCCTCCGCCTCGAATTGAACCTCTAAATTGTTAGCACCACTTAAAACACTCGTTAGTCTAAGCCTGCACCCTCTTTCACTGATATCGTCTGCTGATGCAGCACGGTTTGTGGCCCCAGACGAATCGTAAATTTGTCCGGCAGCACCATCATCTGTTGAATAAAGAGTAACAGTAGGTGCTGCTCTTTTCTGAGAAAATTCTAAGTTAAAGTTTGTGATAGTAGTGGATGTGGATGCTTTTCTTAAGTTGGTCATGCCCACATCAGTTGCCGTTCCAGGTACGACACTATAAAGATAAGATTTCTCGTAATACCTAAGACATTTTGACATTTCCTCGTTGAAGCTCCTGTGTTCGAACGGCGTTGCGGTGTTACCAACCTCCCACTGTAATCCCGTAATAAGGAACTCATCATTAGTAGCGCCACCAACACCTAGATTGCTGACATTTCTGTCCGCGTCAGCTTCAGCAGTCCAGGTACTACGGAATGAGCCACCCGTAAAATCACTACCGCTGTTTAACCACCAGAGCAAACGAATGCCTGTGCCGTTATCATTGTTTATTACCCCGGCTGTATCACCTGGCACATTGATAACCTTTCTTTCCCAAGTGTTTGCAGAGTTAATTGTATATTGAAAAGTTACCTGTTTATCACTATTGTCTCTCTGTTGAAGTTCAACACTAGCGTTACCAGCTTTATTTGATTTCACATAAAAAGACAATGTCGTCGCTTTTGCTCCTGAGTTACCAAAATTTAAAAATTGCAAGTCTTGGCCTTCAATGTGGTAAGACATAGCAGCAAAATCACCTGCTGCTGGCGAAGCATCTGCGGTAGTGCACAAAGCCTTATAACTGAAGGCAAAGCCGTCAGGGGAATCTGTCGACTGTGAAATAGTCCAAGTGCCTAAAGTACCGATAGAACTCTTGAATCTGTCTACAGCGTAGTATCCCGAAGATGTAACACTGGCTTGGGTGGTAGCCCTTTGTGCTACCTGGGCTGCGCCATTGACGACGAGGTTACGAGCAGCAGTTTTGTCGAAAACACTATCACCGAGACGGCGACCGTCGATATTGGTTAATGGCATTACTAATTACCTCCTTAGGTTTGCTCGAGGTAGCTAACAGAGATGTCTAAACGCGAGGCTGTATCTGCTCGAGCCCTAAGAATATCACTAGACTCCATGATAATTTTGGATCCAGAAATAATCTCAAGTGCGCCTCCACCAGGAACGGGAGCGTTCCTGATCAAATAAACGTCATCACCTGTGTTTGTGACTAAATAGATATCAACGTCTGTAGAGGTGCCTGTTTTATTAGAGACCAAGATGCTTAACAGCACGTGCGTAGCAGATGCTCCTGCAGTGAGCACATTTGTGGCAGTATTCGTGATAGCTGAGGTGACAAGATCTGCCTTTGTTTGAATTTTAAAAGTGTTTGCCATATCAGCCTAAAGCCACAATTAATGCAAGGTTTTCTGAAGAATTGATAACCCCGGTGACAGTGAGATCACCCGAAACCGTTACGTTTCCTGGGATAGCAATTGAGCCTGATGAGTCTATTGTAAGTCTAGCAACTCCACCGGTCACTAGGCTAATCTGATCAGGAGCACCGCTAATAATTCCTGTGTTCGGGTCTCCAGCAAACTTCAAGGCGCAGCTAGTTAATGAACCTGCCGACAGCTGCATGTTTGTGCCGTCAGATCTAAGTAAAGGAAAACCGCCTGCAGTAGACCCGTCGTGAACAACGGTGGTGTTGAGATCAGTGTTGACTGTTACTTCACCAACAGCTCCGGTAAAACCTGATGTCTGTGAGGTTGTGCCTCTACGGAATTGTACTTGGGTTGCCATAGTTCTATCCTAATGCAACTGCAATCGCGGTAGCGAAGCTTTCTGTTGAAATAGTCCCGCTGGTGTCAGGAACAGTCATTGTTCTAGTCTGGCCTGATGTAATTCCTGAACATTCAAATGCCAGCTTTTTATTAGTATCCGCATTATCACTAATTCTAAAAGTATCATCTAAAAAAGTACCACCGGGAATTGTCGATGCCGATGTCAACAGTGTGCCGTTTTCATCAGGAAATGTAAAGGTACGAGTCGTGCTTGCACTTATTGTTCCGGAATCAAATCGAGCAATTTTGGAATTATCATCCGCATCACGGATAGCCAAGCCACCGGTCTGATCATTGACAACTAAAGCAGTAGTTGTGACCGAAGCAAGTCCTGCGATTGTCGTTGCTGAACCGCCTAAGGCAATGGCAGTAGATCCTACTGTTACTGAACTATTGGCAAGCTGGCCGTTTGGAATGGCGCTAGTACCAAACTCACCAGTGGCGCTGTTGTAACTCAATCCGGATCCGGAGGCTACGCTGAGTGATCCCAAAAGAACAACAGTACCCGCAGCATCTGGGAATACAATCGACCTATCAGCAGTTGGATCAGTAACTGAGAGCGTTGTCTCATGAGCATTTGCAGTTGAACCTTCGAAGGTGATCCCAGAAGAGTTCAAAAGCAGTCCATTGGCTGCGTCGGCAGCACCTACACGAACGGTGGTTGTTCCTTCAAGCGTGGTCGAAGTAAGGCTTGTTACACCGGCAATCGTAGTTGCTGTGGCCCCTAGTGCAATGGAGGTAGAGCCGACAGTGACAGTGCTATTCGCCAAATTCGCGTTGGCAATAGACGAGCCCGTAGATAAAAGCGTGCCTGTGTTATCAGGTAAGGTCAGCGTCCGATCTGCTGTCGGATTTGCAACAGTTAGGACTGTTTCATTAGCATCAGCACTGGAGCCCTCGAAGGTGATCCCAGAAGAGTTGAGAAGTATGCCATTGGCAGCATCCGCTGCCCCAACACGAACTGTCGTAGAGCCTTCGAGAGTTGTTGAAGTTAGTGAAGTAAGGCCAGCAACTGTTGTAGCTGTTCCTCCTAAAGAGATGCTTGTCGAGCCAACAGTAAGAGAGCTATTAGCAAGCTGACCATTAGGAATAGCACTGGTACCAAATTCACCACTTGTGGAGTTGTAAGTAAGACCTGATCCCGATGCAACACTTAAATGAGCTCTTACCTCTGTTGCGCTTGGGCCTGTATATGTAATAACCCCGGTACCTGAGTTATACGCTAAAGACCCATCGCCACTTACATCTGTGACACTAATCGCACTTCTTGCGCGAGCATTTGTATAGTACTGATTACTAGAGCCTTCACTTAGATCATCAGTATCATTACCCGCTAAATCAAGCTTATCTGAGGAGGTGTTTAACTCCTCAAAAAAACCTGAATTTAGGATAATTGCATTTCTTGTTGCCATCTTTGATTTCCTAGCAGCTAACTGTTAGAAGCCAATAGCTGTTCATTCTTTTTATCTTAGCAGCAGTAAAAATGCTAGCTAAGCAAAATAGGCGGCTCGATCTGTATCGCTAAACTCGCATTCGTAATGGCTTCACCAAGCCTAACAACATAGTGACCAGCTGCTGTTGGTGGTGTCTTCGTCAAGGCTCCATCGCTTGTCGCTAAATAGAAAGATTCTCCTGCGTCTAAACCAGAAAGCGCCAAAAGTCCTACTACCAAACAACGTACTTCTTGACCTGCAGATTTCGCGGTTTGTGCGAAACCGACAACCGTCGCCTCATCTGAGGTTCCCGATGCGTTAGCTAGGCCTACTTTGCCATCAGACGCTCTCGCGTATAAAGCAGCACCCTGTGGAACATTTTCAAAAGCCAGTGCGCCAAAGCCAGCGACTGAGTAAACAGTTCTGCCAGCCATGGTCTTTTTAAGGTCTAGAAGCACACCATTTACACCTTCCTGGTTGGGTGCATAAGGCTCATGATCGGTTGTACCTGACATTAGGACAATAAGATAGGAGGCTCAAGTTGAATCGAAAATTCGGATGTAGTAGCACCTTCTCCGACCCTTGTAACGTATTGCCCTGCAGTGGAGGGCGCTGTTGTGGTAATTTCTCCTGCTGTTGTAGATAAGAAGTGAACATCACCAGGATTAATTGCGCTTGGATAATCAAGAAGACCAGCTACCAACACTTTCACAGTTGCGCCAAGAGCGGCAGCATCGTCCGCAAAACCTACTACTATTGCTTCATCTTGCGTTCCACCAGCCCTGGCTTTACCGACGGCGCCATCACTTGTACGCATATAGAGAGCATCACCATCATCCACAGCCTCAAAAGTCGTGGCATCAAAACCAACACGCTCTGGTGCAAATGTTGGAAACCCGTCTTTCAAATCAATAAGAGCCTCAATCAGACCCCCATAATTATGATCGTACGGCTGACGCGTCAATGTAAACCCGTTGGCAGTCATGATATCAATCAAGATATCAATAGCGCCTCCGATGTTTGGCTCGTACCTCGACATATACACTTACATCGTTTCACTCATTCTAAATTGTTGCATACTTTAGAATGACTCTATAGGACAGGTATTATGTCGCCAGAGGTGATTACTGCTGTGATTACAGGAGGTATTGGTGCATTCACCGGGCTTTCGCGTGCCCTAAATAATTTTAATAAAAAGATTGAGCACCGATTCGAAAGAATGCAAGACGAGATCGACGACTTACAGGACAGAGTGACTCGTGAGTATGTTTTGAAAGAAGATTTTTTGCGTGAAATAGAATCAGTTCATACCAAGCTTGATCGCATACTTGATCATCTCCTCAAGAGTTAGATCGTCACCCACGCAGCTGCCGTAGCGTCATACATCAATAAATTAGAGGCAGACGAATCATAGTGAAGCTGTCCGTCTTCTGGGTTCGAAGGTTGTCCTGCGCTTCGTGATACAACCGCCTTTGCTGTACGAAAAGCCGTACCATCGTAAATTTTAAGTACATGTGTGCTCGTAGTGTCGAGCCACGATTCGCCCAAACTATTTGATGTGAAGCCTACACCAGAAGCGTTTGGTGCTGTTGCTCCTACATGTGTTGGTCCTGCCTTAATCAGGCCTGTATCATCATCTTTAAAAAATAATCCAGGCTCGACTGCGTTGAAGTTGATAGCCAACTCACCGTCGCCTAAACGCACTGGAAAAGGACGATCTTTTAAGACGGAAGACCTTCTGGATAGAATCTGGACGGACATTTACGTATTTATATAGAGCCCGGCATCAATTATTCTATCTTGGTCAGTCAATGGACTATAGGTGCTGCCTTCTATCTGCACGACAGTTGCAGATGCCTCTAAAGGTAAACCGCTTTTGTACTCACCCCCTTCTACAAATCCTTGCTCGAACTCATCCGTGTACTCACTCAAAGGCTGATCGATAAGGCCAAATTTCGCATTTTCAATTACTTGGGGCTGTAAGTTAAAAAGCTTGTTGACTAGCTGTGCGAACCTGCTTGTGGTGTTGAATACCGTGCCGGCCCTGTCAAGCAAACCTTGTGCATCTCTTTTGATGTCATCCGTCAACAACATCGACGCGGCAGAGGGCCTAAAATCCGCAACATCTTCGGGATTATTTCTTTGACCAACAATGTTCTGCGTCCCAGCCCATCCGAAGAATTGCCTGTCAAGTACATACTTTTCAGCGGCCTCCTTCAACTTGACTACCTCTTTCTCGAAATTCCTATAGAAAGTTTCAAGACCTTTGCCGACAGGTTGATCACTGGGTTCAAGAAGCCAAGTCCCTACATATTCGTGGGGCTGCAAGTTAGACACATCGCAATAGCCTGATGCCGTATCACTGAAAGGATAAACAATAACGAAAGTGTTCGAATCTGGTACTGAAGAGATAACATAATCACCGTCTAAAGCAGAACCACTGGTAAAGGTAATTTTTACACGTTGATTTTGTTCAAGACCATGATCGACTGCACTGATTGTTATATTTGGACCTGATTGCGTATAAGAAGCAGCTAGGGCGATAGGTTGCCCACCCTCGTCATGGATTAATGCCCACATCGATGCGTAAATGTGTTTGCACCAACGGGGTTGATAGTACATTAAATTTTGAGATGAAAACTCTGCTTTGTCTTCATACTCCGGTATTTGATAAAAATTATTCACCGTCGTATAGCCAAAGTCCTCGAAAACACCAGGATTATCCCTCGTGTTACTAAGACTATTGTCCTTACTCAAGGTTTGACCTGGACGTAAATTTTCGACAGGAGTTACTGGAAACTTCTTCTTAGTTCTATCTTCAAATAGATTGTAGCCTCTCCTCTTTGTATAGTCTTGACAGCTACACTGCCATCTCAATTCTGTAGTAAGAAAACGACCAACTTGAAAACCACGATGTGCTGGAACAACAGTCGCTGTGTTTCCAGCTACGGTTTTCGCTCCGTAGCTATCCTTGCGTTGAAAAATGATTTCTTTCGTGGTTGCATCCGAACCTGTGACGGTAAAGCCAACATAATCCGTGTAATCAAACCCTCGAATTAGTCTATTTACCTTTGCGTTTCCTGTTGTGGTTCCGCTTGTTATCGTTAAAAATGTAAAGGTTGTAGAGCCTGTGACGGTAATCGAATATCTACCAGATGCCACAACACCTGTAGAAACATCAAGAAAAACTTTGTTCCCGGTAGCCAGACCATGCGCTGAGCTGGTCGTGACAGTCACTGTCGAAAACGATCGCGAGTACGTGGCACTTATACCAGGATCACGTTCAATGACCCTGTCTGTCATACGCTCATCTTTTAACAAACCTACCTGTTCAGGGAGCTCACGAAGCTTAACTCGTGTGGTGGTCCACCTTGGATCTGTAAATGCTGCAGACAAATAGTAAGTCACATTGCCACTTGTAGTAGCAGATGTTGCTGCTGTCAGCGTAAATGTGTTTTGTGTTCGAGCAGTGATCGTTAATGTTGCATCTGTCGCGCCACCGGTCGTAAAGTCAAGATAAATCTGATCACCGATAAAATAGTTATGATCTGATTTAGTGACAGTGATCGTTGTACCTGCTTGACTGTATGTTGCGGTAACTGCATCAGATAAATAGCGTACCTCCTCAATTGGAATGCCTATATCGTAAAAAGAAAATGCGTTTGTGTCACGCATTCCTACTAATTGTTCGCCAATCTCATTACTTGCTGAGGGATATGTGAATAAACGTGCCGGTACGAAGATACCAGGAAATTGTTGGAACGAAAAGTAAAGTCGGTAGTCACCACGCGACTTACGCTCCCGAAAAGTAGAGCCTAGAGTGCTTTGAGTAACAGAATACAGCTCGTAACCTCTTCTCCAACGCGACCAAAGAGAATCTTGGTTATAAAACCTGACTTCGCTGCTTTCTTCAGGGTTTCTTGTGATGTCAAAAGGGTTAGGAGCCGCTGCGCGGCGATTTGGCCCCTGAAAAGACGTTAATTTAGTAAAATTCTTGTCTTGATTGCGGTCAAAAGGCCCTGATGACGAGCTTTTGAACTTGTTTAGTCCAAAAGGCATGGTTTTTTATCAATAGAAGCCGCCTTGCACGCCTACATAGAAGCCATTTGTGAGTGCAGTGGAACCACTGACGGCTGCGTAGAGAGCTTGACCACGGCGCAGCATCAAACCACGCTGTTTTGGCGCAATCTGGCTGTTAGCACCGTCGAAATTTGCACCCGCTTGAACAGTTGGGTGGTTAATTAAGGGTAAATCTTTTTTGATAGTGAGACTATAAGAAAGATTTTCTGCAACCGCCTCTACGCTAGAAACAAAAAGCGGGAAAAATTGATTTGTATTACTGACAGTACCTACGTTCACTAGGTAAAAACAAATGTCAATGGGTAGGGACACATCAACATTACCGGTAATTGTGCCACTAATGCTCGGAATGGCTGCCGTGAATGTAGTCGGAGTAACAGTCAACACTGTCGCCTCCAAATCAATTGGATCTGTGCCTGAACTACGGCTCGTAATGTCTAAAAAAGTCTTTTGCCCAACTTGCAGATTGTGGCCACCAGAAATTGTTACCGTAATCGTGGTACCGTTTGCAGAGTATGTGCCTGTTGTCGCAGACTGAGCGTCAATCTTTTCAGTCGTGCGCTTGGTGTAGCGCAGAAAAATTTCGTCGATGTAAGCACCTGAAATCGAAGTGTCCGTCTGCCCGGAATCAGCGTCAAAGATCTTGGTCGCGTTACCAACAGCAGTCGGGATAAGGTTAGTGCTAAACGCCTGACCAGAAGCAACCGTCAATAAAGTGGACGTCGTTGCCGGACGATCGACCATCAACGGCTGTTTATTAGAACTACTGCTTGACACTTCTTCTCAGCGGGTTTCTTTAAATGTATTATAGCGGTATCAGATCAATCTTCTTTTTTATCCTTCTTTTCCATGCGGGATCTTGCTTTCTTCAAAGCATCCTTGCGTTTCTCTTTGTCAGTCATCTTTTCCTCACCCTTTCCCTCTTTGTCTTCTTGCTTTTTCTTGAAATGAGCAAGAAGCTCAGGTGGCATTTTGTTTTTTGACATGATTAAAAACTTTGCGCTCCGCTAGCTTTTTGTAAGTATTTAGAGCGAGGCTGTTTCGAAATAGAACCAGCGCCGTAGCCGGTGCTCTTTTGTGTATCAAGGCCAGATCCAGAGTCTGACTCTCCCATCAATGCGCTGCCTGCCATACGCATTGCTTTAGAGGGGTCATCAAGCGCCTCATGCGGCATCGGTACTCCGCCCATTTCTTCTCTTGCTTGTCCCATTATCTCGTAAAAATTTGCAAATTAGGAGGGGAAGGAGGCGTACCACGCAAGCCTTGGCGAAGTATCGATCCCGTTGTATAAGGCACAGGTTGTTCACCTGGCTCTAGTAAGTCTAGCGGCAACACATCCCCTGCCATACGACTTCTCGGACCGGGGGAACGAATATCCGCAAAAGATTCAACACCTGGATCGAATCCTCTTGCAAGCAGTGCTTCATTGGTGTCAAGGTCAGGTTCAGAGGGAATGTCATTTCTCCTCAAGCCGAACATGTAACCAGCTGTAGTCGTGGGTTTTACCATGTCGCCTGAACTGGTTGCTTGTTTACGACCACACCTGGCATCGAGTCAGCGTATGAGCGCGTGACTTCTCTCATATATGCAGGGTTATTTAACTGGTAGCGGGGATCGTTTTCGCCTGTGTATGAAACAACCAGATCACATGGTGTGTGTTTTTCTGCTCGTTTCATATTGAACGGATCACTGAAGCCTGCCGTCAGAAGCTGATAATCGTTGTACATATTCCTGTACGTGACAGGGAACGATTGGCTATATCCAGGGACAGCAGCAAACCTCATCTCAAAAAGTAATTTTTGGCGAAATCTTTTGCAAACCGTACTGACCTCGGGATCACGCCGCCATACTGCTCGTATCGCTTAGCTTCTTCATCAGTAAAATCTCTCGCAGTAAATTCTCCTGAGGTCTTATCTAATACACCTTGAACGCCGTCCTTGAGGGCGAGCACATTTACAGGAGCTGCTTTTTGTGTATCACTGGAGGAGCTCATACCTGACATTTCAGGATTAACTGTATTCGAAAAATCGCTACCAGCCAATCTACTTTGGTAATATTTTTCTAACTCACTGATGCCACGTACAGGTTGATCGTATGCGCTTTTACCCTCGCTGGTAGGTAAAGACGCCCACTCTGGTGCAAGTTTATTAATGACCGTGTTGATATTTTCGCCTTTTAGTAACGGTTCTAAGGCTCGCCTATTATCAATCAAAAATACAGCTTGCAGATCTTGTTCAGATGGGGAGAAACCAGAAGTGCCTGTCGCCTTCGCCGCCATTTGATAGGTAGGCGTAAGCATTTGATAGCGTCCCGCAGCCGAGCTAGCGTATCCCCCACCCCTCATTACAGTATCTGGATGTCTTCAACCTTGGGAAGTGTCGAACTTTTTACCCGTGAACATCGTACGATATCCCTCGGGACCACTTGTACCCTCTGCATAGCTAATCGTATCCAAAAGGGCTTTGACCCTAGGGTCCTTCAAGGCGGACTTATATAAATCAAGACGATTTGACATTGTGTCAGCGGTGGTTGGTTTCGAGAAGGATGCGGGTGCCGACAGCAACATCAGCAGGACCAGGGAGAGCCTGGATAAATTCAGCACCTTCCCTGTTGAACCTGTAACGAGCTTGCTCAGGATTTCTGTAATTAGGTACATATAAATGCAACGCCAAACGATCAGTCTCGTACATATAAATTTGCGTCCACGTCTTCAACGTCTCCTTGAAGTCTGTGGTTGCGATAGTACGATCAACGTCGCCAGCAATTGACTCAACTCGTCCACGTGGAACGGTTGAGTTATTCATAGTGCCAGTCATGTCGGTGCGCTTTTCAGCCTCGTCACACCGCTCAACCTGCTCAACAATCTTGGAATACCAAAACGAATCTGGTACGTTATCCAAAGCCTCTTCCAATCGTGCCAAGTCGCCAGCAGGAATCGACGTAGTGTTGTACCCCAAATGCCAGCGTACTTTTGACTTTAAGAAAGTATCAAGCTTCATTAATGCTCACCTTCGCATTAGCGTGCAAAGACTATATGCACCAATAACAGATTAACACGCGCCAATAATCACTCGACACGTACAAGATTTTCTTTGAAAATTTCTTCCCAATCCACACGCTTTACTCCTTTGAGTTGCTCAAGGCGTGAGAAACGCTCACCGGGAAGAGTAAGTTGCAAGTCTTTGATGTCGCGTGCAGTCTTTAAACCAACTCCTGGCAGAGCATCTGCAATCTGACGTGCTGAAGCAAGATTGATATTTACGCGAGTGTCAATAGGAAAGGTTTCTTTCTTGGAAGGCTTGGCTGGCTTCACGCCCTCTGCAGCAAGAGACTCGGTCAGCCGCGTTTCATTACGCTCCTGCTCCATAGTTGCATCGAGGTGCGGAGTCAGATCATCCTCGTCAATATAAATTACTTCTTCATTCGCATCTAGACACATAAGAATGCCCTCTCCATGCTGAGAGACGACCTCAACTAATCCTCCAGTGATACGGTTTTGATAGAGCATGACTACCTTTAATTACTGATATAGCCTACCAAAGTAAATACTTACAAGCAATAAAAAAGCGGGTCGTAGTGACCCGCCGTATGAAAGAGGTAACAGAAAATCAGCTGTCGCTACCGCCCACTTGAGAGGCGAAGTCCAGCATGCCAACAATGTCATTGAAGGAAGCTGCAGCTGCGGGACGCAGGTAGTTAACACGAGCGATGATGTAGGCAGCTTTGCCAGCATCAGCGTCAGCGTCGGAGATGAACACACCGTCGCCGTTAGCAGCACCAGTGTTGGCCGTGGCGTTCATGTTGAAGACCTTGAACGTCAGATCAGACGTGGTCTCGAACATCAAAGCATCAGCGAAGTCGCTACCGGTGTAGGTAGAACCTGCGTTGGTGATGCTGCTCAGGAACGGAGCCTTACCGGCTGAAACTGCGCTGGTGCCTGCAGCGATGCCGGAAGCACCGATGGTCAGGCTTGCGCCAGCTGCACGCAGACCTGTCAGAACGCCAGTGGCGGGGATACCAGGAGCACCTGAGCTATCGCCACCAAGGGCAAGAACTTCGGTGTTGGTGCCCTGCAGGTCGGCGGTCAGGGGAGAAGCGGGGTAAGAAGGCTCACCGGCGCTGGGGCTGTCTTGACCGATGGCGAGAGAAACGCCATAGATGTAAGCAGGACGGTCAGTGGTTGCTTGAACAACCAAGGAAGTGCGATCATCGCGCACACGATCATCAGGACGACGATCGGGAGAAGGGACAATCAGATCCAGGGTTTTGAAGTCGGCTTTAGTACCGGACTTATTGGTAATTTTGGCGTAACCAATAAGCTCGTAAGCCTCGACGCCAGGCCAACCATAAACACCTTCGGTGTTGTAGGAGGACAGGCGGTTAATTTGATTACCAGGGTGCAAGATAGCGCCCTTTTCTTCGGTGTAAGATGCCATTTAGTTATACCTCCTCAAGGATCGACGATGGTAAAGGCAGTAGTCACGAAGTCCTTATTCAGGTTCGCGAAACCTGCATACAGCTGCCAAATGAGGATGATGAAGCGGCTGAAGTCGTCGTTGTTGTTGATGAGAACTTGAGCGTTCGGGCCACCAATACCAACGCCAACTGCCTGAGGACCGAAGAACAGTCCGGGAGGAGTTGAACGACCAGTAACAGCACCAGCACCGTCGCCGTAGTTAACGGTTGCGGTCTTGCTAGGCATGTTGGTGGTCTCGAAGAAGCGAACACCTTCAAACACAAAGCCGGAAGGCATCACAGGTTCGCCAGCCACAAACTGGGCTTGGCCGTATTGGCCACCTTGGTACAGAGAGGCGTTGGGGGAAGCCATACCCATCAGAGGGTTGGGTGCGCCCATGCCGGGGTAACGAGCAACCTCGCGGAAGCCTTGATCAGCACGCAGATCCTTCATGAAGGAGGGATCAGCGATAC
>ERZ869936.1837-NODE-1837-length-13856-cov-3.544091_pt1 | contig 13856 bp, 6 predicted proteins | sample MGYA00520876_ERZ869936 | MGnify/ENA primary metagenome ERZ869936 (study PRJEB32218, sample SAMN09650985) | biofilter metagenome | isolation source: enrty point of leading RO module | place: Saudi Arabia: Thuwal, RO plant located on Red Sea | collected 2016-02-17 ...
AACAATGAAATTAGTGAGATACAAATAATAGAAAAAGTTATTGATCAAGATAACGAAATGCTCACTTCAACAAACCCAGCTATATGGGAAACAGAACCAAAAGAAACAACAGAGCTAGATCTGTACTATGAAACAGGTAGCACATATGCTATATCTCAACATGGTACTGAACATGAACTAGCTTTTAAAAATTGTTATAGCTTTGGTAATGGTGTAGAATCAGATAGACTTAGAGATGATTTTAATGCTATTAAAATAGATAAAGGTGTAAAAGTATCTACAGTATTTGCTGAACAATATAAAGAAGAACAAAAGAAAAATGGTTTAATATACTCTGGTATATTTAACTCTACTAGCGGAACAAATAGATTAAATCAATTTATACAAGGTGAAGCTATAACAAAAGATTTAAATCCACATTATGGTGGTATACAAAAGCTACATGCTAGAAATACTGATCTAGTTGTATTATGTGAAGACAAATGTTTAAAAGTATTAGCTAATAAAGATGCTTTATTTGAAGCTGGTGGAAACGCACAGTTAACATCAACAAATAGAGTATTAGGTCAAACAATACCTTTTAGTGGAAACTACGGTATAAGTCAAAACCCTGAATCATTTGCTGAATACGCTTTTAGAATGTATTTTACTGATAAAAATAGAGGAGCTGTTATAAGGCTTTCTATGGACGGTATAACACCTATATCTGATGCGGGTATGAGAGATTATTTTAATGATAATTTACCTACTGCAAATAAACTGATAGGTAGTTACGATACTAAAAAAGGAGCATATAATTTAACTCTACCAACAACAACTGTTTGTTTTGATGAAAAAATAAATGGTTGGCCAAGTTTTAAATCATTTATTCCAGAAGCTGGTGTATCATTAAATAACAAATACTTTACTATGTATCAAGGTGAATTATGGATACATAATAATCCTGTTAGAAATAGTTTTTATGGTGCTGATTCTGCACAATCATCAGTAACCTTATTAATAAATGATATAGCTGAAACTATAAAAGGATTTAAAACGCTTAACTATAGTGGTAGTAGATCAAGAGTTTACACGTATGATTATGATAACGCCACAGAAACATTTACGCCAGGTTGGTTTGCTGAATATATAAATACAGATCAACAAGAAGGTTTTGTAAAACAGTTTATTAAAAAAGAAAATAGATATTATAATAGTTTAAAAGGTGTAGCTACTCAATTGTCTAATTTAGACAGCCAAGAGTTTAGTGTACAAGGTTTAGGACAGTTTACAGGTAGTTTAGCTGGAGATGTTGCTTTATCTGATAGAACAGTAACTACTAATTTAACTGGTATTGCAAACGCTACAGTTGAAGCATTAACATTTGATGTAGAGGCTGGTCAAGAAATACACTCAACAAAAAGTAGTGGCACAATAACAATAACACCTAATACTGGTTTTACTTTAACAGCTAGTGATCTTAGTGTTTCATCTACTGGATCTTATGTTGACAGTGTTAGTTTTGCTCAAAGTGGAGATAATGTAATAGCAACTGTAAACTTTACAGACGGTGTTAACATGCCAACTAATGATTTAACTATTAATTTGGCTGTTACAGGTGACGCTGCTGCTATAATATATAGACTACATGATCTTAATTTTGATATAAATAACGATTCAAATATAACTGTTACAAAAACATATTCAGGTAGTAGTAATAAAACTGCTGAACCTGTAGGCTCAGCAACTGGTTTTGAAGCTACATATGATGGATCAACTTTTGAAACTGTAGCTACTGTTGAGTTTGATTTAGCATCAACACATGAGTTTAAAAGACCACCTCAATATAAAATATTAAAAGAAGATGACTTAATTGAAAGTCAATATGAAATTACTTATCAAGATAAAGATACTAGTAATGGAGATATAACAATAGGTGTTAATGGTAAAACATTAAACGATGTTGATAAAAGAATATTTACTGTAAAGTATAAGTTTCCTGCTCAGGATACTAGTAAAGATAATATACAATTTAACGCTATATCTGTACAAAGACAAGCAACTCAAGATAACAAAATAAACGGTTATAGATGGAACAGTACTAATACTGTAAGTAGATATGCGCAAACAGTAAATTTATATATCTATGGTTTTGAAGGAGCAACATTTACATTAGGTTTAAATATAGATAGTGCTGGTATTAAATATTGGGACGGTGATAGTTTTGAAACATCGTCTACAACTTTAACAATACCAAGTGGTGGTATTTATACAATACCTGTAGAGTTTTTTGAAACATCAACTTCAAAAGCTTATGTGTTTACAATAGCAGGTGCAGGATCAACTACACTATTAAGTCCTTTAATGGGTAATGTATATAACACAGCTACACCACCTGTTGTACAAAATCCATTTACTATAAATCAACTTGCTGATGTTACTTTAACAGTAGCGGCAACAAGTAGTAATATGACTGTTACGTCTAGTAACTTTACACAAACATCTCAAGCATTATCTTCACCTAATGAAGAATCTGATGTAGCAATATTAGATGTTACTTTTACAGCAACAGCAACTGGTAATATATCTCAAGTAACAGATGCTGAAATAGAAGATTTTAGCAATTATAATTCTAACGATTTTAATTTAGAGTTTGCTGCTAACTTACCAACTATAAACAATGTTCCTGCAACAAAAACATTATCATATACAGGATCAATGCTTATTGAGAACTATGGATCAGCTGACACAACTATGTCACTAAACTTAGATAATTTCTTTAATGTTGCTGGTGGATCAGGTGGAGCTATATTATTAAACCCTGAAGCAACAGGTGCTGGTGGTTATATAAATATTGGTAAATTAACATATGATGATGGTACTTATAGTACTACAAACGGTAAAGTAATACACATAGGTACTGCAGATAATACAACTATAAGTGGTACAGGTACAATATACGGTAACTTCTATGGTAATGGTATTAATGATATTACTTTATCTATTACACCTGGAACTGGTAACACAGATACTGGAACATCATGCTTTGATAATATGACGATAACAAAAGGCACGTTAAGTGGTAGTGGTGCAAGTCAAGATTTAACATACACTTGGACAGCTCAGTTTGATGAAACAATAACATCTAGCTCAATACCAGATTATAACGTACAAGTAAGTTTAACTAATGAACCTTAATAGATTATGCCAGTAATAACAATGACTTTTCCACATGTTAACGACTCTATACAGATAGGTGATACAACATACTATCAAACAGCTGGAACAACAAACATAACTGAAATGGGTACTGTAACAGCGTTGACATCAACAACTGTATCAACCAATATAGGTGGTACTACAACTAGACCAACAGCAAATGACTTTATATTATTTAGTAAAGACAGTAGATCAGCCGTATCAGCATTAAGAGGTTATTACGCTGAGGTTAAGATGGTAAATGATGAAACAACACAGTGTGAGTTGTTTGATGTTGGAAGTGAAATATTTGAAAGTAGTAAATAATGTGTAATAATAATAACATAATAAAATATATAGAACTATGATAGGAATGGCAACCCAAGCAATAGGCGGATTAACTAGTATAGCTAGTGGAATCATCGGTGGTGGTAAAAGGAGAGCTGAGCAAAGAGCAGCTGAAAAAGAACTAGCCATAAACAAAGCAAGATATGAAAACTTAGATACATCTAATCTTGCTGCTAATATGGAAAACACTTTTGAAGACCTTACAGTTAACACACAAGCCGCTGATTTTGCCGCTCAGCAACAACAAGCTGCATTAGCAAACACAATGAGTGGTATGAACCAAGCAGCCGGTGGATCCGGTATAGCTGCTTTAGCGCAAGCTATGGCTGGTCAACAGTCTGCAAACGCACAATCAGCCGCTGCTAGTATAGGTCAACAAGAACAAAGAAATCAAATGGCTGCTGCGAAAGGAGCTGCTAATGTTCAATCAGCACAAATACAAGGTGCACAAGCTGCTAGAGACGCAGAAAATGCAAAAACAGAAAAATTATTATGAATGTCACAAAACAGATTAGCTGCGGCTAATGAAGCAAGAGCACAAGCAACACAAGCTATAACATCAGGTATTGGTAATGTAGTTGGTGGTGTAGGTGGTGCATTAGAAGCAGGAGGGCTTGGTAGTGATATAATGGGTGCAGATGGAACAACACCTATTGGAAAAGTTGGTTTTGGTCAAGCATTAAAAGCTGGTATTGGACTAGGTTAAAATTTAAATAATATGAGAGCAAATAAAGCATTAATAGAAGGAGCATACAAATCAGTACCAAAGTTTCAAAACTACAGCATAAACCAACAAAATGAAATGTCTAGGCAGTTACAGATGAAACTTATATATGAAGATAGAAATCTACGTAGATACATAGAAAGATTACCACAAGGTGTTGAATTAGATAAAGTACCTGGTAGTATGAGAGCACCAATATCTCAATACTTAAATGCAAGTAGAATGAGATATGGTATGTTAGCTAGACAACTTGCTAAAGCTCCAGCAGGAACGCCTCATTACATGCAAATGAGAGAAGAGATGCTTGGTATACAAAGCAGTTATAAAAATTTAAGTACTGAGCTAGATAATTTTAAAAATTTAAAACAAGAGTTTTTACAAGACTTTGATGCAGGTATAATATCAAAAGGATCTGAAACATCAAAACTAATAGAATTATTTGCTAAACAAGATTATCAAATTACCATGCAAAATGGTAGATTAAACTTTTTAATGGACGACGGCAGTCTTATGCCAGCCGCTGAGTTACCAACTTACTTTAACCAAAATGCAGAAGCTGTTGATGGTTTATTAAAGTTAAATCAACAAGCTTATAAAAACGCTTTACCTATAGATGATAACTCAGATTATTTATATAGAAGACAAGTAAGACAGTTAGTAACTAAAAACGGTAGAGAAGGTATGTTATCATTAGCTACTGATCAATTTTTAGATCAACCACTAATAGATATAGACAACCTTAACGATCCTAATTACTATTTATTAAAAGAAGAAAACCACGATCAATTAAGAGACTTTTTAGTTAATAATTGGATGGAAGGTATAAGCTCAGCTGCAAACGATGCTTACGCTATGAAATCAAGATCTAGTAGAGTTGGAATAGGTATAGATGCTAATACAGCTTTGCAAATATGGCAGTCAGGTGATTTATCACAATTAGGTAATCTATTACCTTTAAATAGTAAAATGAAAATAGAGGGTTATGATGATGGAACATATGATATAAAAGTAGGTGGTAGAACAATGCCTTTTGTTATAGATCCTAAAAATCCTCAACATCTACAATTATACATGAAGGCTTTAGGTTTACAAATGCCAAACGTTAATATAGGAAATATCGATATTAATCAAATCTAACACATGGAAGAGTTATACAGACAAATGTATCTTAAATACGCTCCGAATTTAAGTGAGGACGAGCTAAATCAAAAGGTGTCTTACGCTATGACGCAGGATACAGATACTTTTGTAAACGCTTTTTACAACAAATACACAGGCGCAAATCCCACGCTACAACAATCAAACTACATAAAACAACAAGATCCAGGCTTTTTTAGTCAAGCAGGAACATCTGGTGCTATTGGTTTAAGACAATTTATAATGGAACCTGTAGCTGCTATAGCTGAACAAGTTACCGGTGGTTTTAAAAACTTAGCCGATCAATGGAAAAAAACACAAGCCGATGGTTTTCAAGCAGAAGATTTAGCTGCTTGGAACTGGGAAGAGTTAAGTACTGAACAGCAATTAGCTAATATGCGAGACCAACAGATTAATGGTGTTAACTTAGGTTTTGGTAGAATGAAATCATCTAAGATGATACAAGATGAAGTTAAAGCATTAATGGCTACACAAGTACAGTACGACACTAGTATAACAGATGACTTTGCATCAGGTAATATAGGTCAAGGTATTGAAAGAGCTGTGTTAGGTGGTTTACAGTCTTGGCCAACTTATTTAGCTATGGCACATCCTGGCGCCTTAGCTGTATTAGGTGGTTTACATGCTGGTAAGAAGTTTAATGATGAGTTTAATAGAAACCCTGAAGAACAAACAGGTTTATTATTGCTAAATGCTGCTGGTACTGGTTTAATAGAATTTGGTGGTGATTATCTAGTAAGAAGAGCTGTTATTAGCCCAGGTATTAGACAATTTATAGGTGGTAATAGAAATACCGCTTCTATAGATGCTGTTAGAGAAATGGGGTTAGGTATTAGTGGTAGAATACTAAAAGCAATGGGTATGGAAGGTATGACAGAAATGACCCAAGCTTTTGCTGTTGACATATGGGATAGCTTTGATAAATTATATGGCACTGATATTAGAATAGGTTTAGGTAATGATAAAGAATACAAGAGATTATTTGGTGAAAATGGTGGTATAAATCCTTTTAACGGTAGTCGTAAAAAATGGCATGAGCTATTTGACGAAGGTATTATAGGTGCTATAATGGGTGGTAACGTAAGATCTGTTACTGAATTAGCATCACCTTCACAAGAAGTTAGAGCAGAGATACTGTTTAGAACACAAGATGATAAACAATATATAAAAGACAAGTTTGATCAGGCACAAGTTATACAAAAAGAACTTGAAGAAACAGAAGATGTACAAGTTATAGCAGAGCTTCAAAATAAACTAGAGGAAATAACCTTAGAAATAAAAACAAGATCTAGTCAAGCTAGAAAGGTTATTAGACAAATGAAAGGTCAAGAACTTAGAAACTATGCTACAAACGTAGATGCTATAAGATCTGCAAATGAAGTATTAAATAAAGATAATATTGGTTCTGAAACTAGAAAAATACAAGAAAAGAAAAAAGCAGATGCTATAGCTAGAAATGAAGAGATATACAAAAACCACGTACATCAATCTTTAAACAATAACTTAGATGTATCACAAGCGTACGCTGATGCCGCTGGTCTTGAGCAAAAGGTTATGGAAACCAGTGAAGATTACCAAAAAGCATATGAAAATTCTAATGCTGGTAAAAATCAATTTAGTGCTGATGGTTACTTTATTGATGTAACTAAGTCAGATGGATTTTTTGATGGTGCTGGTAGTTGGTATATAAATAAAGAGCAAGCGTTAAAAACAGAAGCTATATCAGTAGGATCACACGAGTTGTTACACGGTGTTATGAAGTCTACACTTAGAGATGCTAACGGCGTAATGACAAAAGAAGGTGAAGCATTACTAAAAAACTTCTATAAAATATTAACACCTAGTCAAAGAAGATACATAGATAAAAGATTAAACGAAGCTGGATATACAAAAAATCCTGATGGTACTGAAGTTGATTTTAAAGATTACGGAGAAGAATATTTAAACATGTTCTCTGATGGTATACAGTTAGGTGAAATAAAATACGATGAAGGACTAATGACAAAAATAAGTAATTTACTTCAAGATAAATTTTTAGAACGTAAAATAAATAAGAACTTTAGAACTGGTGAAGATGTTTATGACTTTATGAAAGGTTATAACAAAAGAATAAGAACTGGTAAAATTGATAAAGATATTGTTGATATGCTTAGAAGAGGTGGTCAACAAGCTGGAGTTATGCAAAGATCTATTACACCTAGCGGTGATTTAATGACTGATCTTGATGGTATGATAAAACCAAATCAAACTAAACAAGAGTTTCAAAATAACTTTCCTCCAGATCTAGCGCAGTATATATATGAAACAGATGCGTTAGATGGTTTAATAATGGAAAAAATTCAAGGTAAAGATATATATGGTTTATCAGAAAGAGAATTTAAAGAAGAAGTAAAGAGTGAAATAATACGTAAATCTTATCAAGAGTTTGATCCTACAAAAAACGAAAGCTTTTTTGGTTGGTTGACTGGTGTTAACAGATCTGGTAAAACTATAATACAATTAGCAGCTGGTAATATAAGTAATAGAGAAAAAGCTAAACAAGCAAAATCATTAGACGATCAAATACAAGGTAAAGAAGGTTCTACTATGACTCAGCAAATCGAAGACACATCGATGAATCCTGAAGAAGAGATGATTGCTGCTGAAGAACAAAGACAACTAGAGAAACAAGAAGATAATCTTAGAAGAGGACTTGGTATAAAAGAAAAAGGAGAACTATATAATGAAATAATAGATGCTAACGAAGCTGCGCTATCAGGCGAGATAGATCTAGATAATATAGAGCAAATATTAAGTAATAGCTTTGTTACTAGATTAACCGACAAAATGGTTGAGTTAATGGGTAAAGGTAACAAGTATATGAAAATCGAAGATGGTAAACTTGTCGGTGGTTTTATGTTTGACCTTGGTGAGTTTTTAATATCTAAAATACCATTAAGACAATTAGTTGCTATGGAAAGATTAGTACCTGAATCTGAAAGAGTACTAACTAAAGTAGTTAAAAAGAATATGTCACCTAGTGAGATTAAAGCTCATGAGCAAAAATACGGTAACTCAGAAGGTTTATATTATGAAAGTGATACACAAGGACCTACGCTATACGAAAGACAAAAAATAACACCAGCTAAAATACTTAAGTTTTTTAATCCACCAAGTATAAACCCTAAAACAGGTAAAAGAAGTAATGTAAAAGGTGAAAGAAAAAGAGTATTAGCAGAAAGAGGAGCTGTTCAATTAGGACTTGATGGTACATTACAAGTTGTAAAAGCTGAAAAAAGTAAAAGAGATAGTGCTGTATTAGAGGCAAATAAAAAGGTATTACAAAAAGAACTTATAGCATTAAAAAATAAAATATCAAGAAACCCTAATGTATCATTATCAAAAACTCAACCTAGTTTTTTACAATATAAAGAAATTGTAGATAAGTTTAACGAAGATGGTTTTAGTATATTTAACAATGCGTTTAACGGTATTGTAGAAACATTTAAATCTGCTTACGGTGCATGGCACAAGCCTACTGTTACTAAAAGTATAAATGATTTATTTGCGTCAATAGAAGAAGGTGCTGAAAACGAAATGCCAGTATATTTAGGTAATCAAGTTATCGGATATATGCAAAGACAAGGTGTTAAAAAAGGAGAGTTTGAAAAAGTACACGAACAAATATATATAGATCTTATAGGAGGTTTTAAAATTAAAGATGTAACAATGTTACATACTGAGCCTACTAATAAAAAAGATGAGATAACAGGGTATGAGCACCCTGATCTAAGACTTTCGTTAAGAGGCAACGGTGTTAATATAGAATTAAAAGGTGATCTAATGGGATCACAAGGAGCTAGCTTAAATGGATTTATTAATGAAGAAGGTTTTATTGGTAAGAACAAAAGATATAACAACGACAAGAATATAAAAGCGATTATAAAAGAAGGTGCTGAAAAAAGAGAAAAACTAAAAAAGATTGTTGAAAGTTAACATAAAAAAATAGTTTATGGTCCTAATTTTTTAGAGGTAGCTGATAAAAAAATACCACAAGAAATATACGAAGACTGGAAAAAAGAAAACACTGTTATACAAAGTAAAATAAGTGGAAACGCTTCTCTTTATAAAAAACTATACCTTAATAAAGAATACGGAGGTAGTAAAGTAACACACATAGAATTTACAGGATCTGGTTTATACAGCATGGATGGTAGCAGAAAAATAGGTAATAAAACTGTTCCTGAGTTTGAAGCAGATGTTGACTACTTGTTAACAATGCAGGGTAATAAAGCTGGTAAGATGAAAGGTGTTACAATGATAACGCTTGGTACTAGATTAAGATCTCATATTAAGTCACAACCTAAAACTAAATCAGACGTAACATTATTAAATAAAAAAGATGTAGCTCAGTTCTCTAAGTCTTTTCCAAACGGTATGCCTGCTTTAGAGAATAACAATAAAATAACTTTCTCTAAGTCAACAACACTACAAGAGTCAATACGTAAACTTAAAAACATGGAAAAAGCTTTACGTATGTCTAGACGTAAAGATGCACCTAGAAAAGGATTAAGTATATTAGACTTTGATGATACACTAGCTCAAACAAACAGTATGATAGTTGTTACTATGCCTAATGGCGATGTAAGTAAAATAGACGCTACTGAGTTTGCATTAGAATCAGCTAATCTTGAAGCTGCTGGAGCTAAGTTTGATTTTAGTGAATTTAACGAGGTTAAAGACGGTAAGGTTGGACCTTTCTTTGATAAAGCTGTATCACTAAGAAATAAATTTGGTAACTCAGATATATATGTGTTAACAGCTAGGCCACAAGAAGCTGCACCAGCAATAAAAAAGTTTTTAAAAGGTGTTGGGTTAGATATACCTTTAAAAAATATAACTGGGTTAGCTGATGGTAGGCCAGAAGCAAAAGCAGAGTTTATTGTAGAAAAAGCAGCAGAAGGTTATAATGATTTCTTATTTGCTGATGACGCTATTAAAAACGTTAAAGCAGTTAAAACAACATTAGATATATTAGATGTAAAAGGTAAAGTATATCAAGCTAGACCACAGTTTAGTAAAAGTCAAGTATTTAATGAGATACTAGAAGAAAATACAGGCATGGCTGCAAACGAAACAGTATCAAACGCTGCAGCTAGAGTACAAGGTGCTGTGCAAAATAAGTTTGAATTTTTTATACCACCTTCAGCAGAAGACTTTGTAGGACTATTATATTATTTTGTTGGTGAAGGTAAAACAGGTGAAGATCAGTTAAAGTTTTTAAAAGAAAACTTAGTTGATCCTTTTGCTAGAGCATATAGACAGCTTAACACTGCTCAAAACGCTATAGCTATTGATTTTAAAGCATTAAAAGAAAATCATGATGATGCTTGGGCAGCGACAACTACAGACTCTGGTTATAAAAACTTTTCATGGGGTGAAGCTATAAGAGTTTATTTGTGGGACAGAAATGGATATGATATACCAGGTATGGATCAAAACGATATTGATACACTTGTTAGTATGGTTGAAGAGTATGGTGGTTTAATAAACTTTGCTAATGATCTTGAAGCAATAACAAGACAAGAGGCTTATCCTGAACCAGAACAATTTTGGACAGCTGGTAGTATAACAGGTGATCTATATAATGTTACACAAAACTTAAATAGAAAAGCTTATTTATCAGAGTGGATAGAAAATAAAAACGAAATATTCGATCAAGCTAACATGAATAAAATTGAAGCTCTATATGGATCACACTATAGAGAAGCATTAGAAGACATGTTATATCGTATGGAGACTGGTACTAACAGAAAGTTTGGTCAAAACAGATTAGTAAACGAGTGGTTGCAATGGGTTAACAACTCTGTTGGTGCTATAATGTTCTTTAATATAAGATCTGCAATGCTTCAAACAATATCATTTGCTAACTTTATAAACTGGACAGACAACAACCCATTAAAAGCAGCTCAAGCATTTTCTAATCAAGAACAATTTTGGTCTGACTTTAGTATGATATTTAACTCACCTACGTTAAAACAAAGAAGAAGAGGATTACAAACAGATGTTAACGAAGCTGAACTTGCTAATGCTGTTGCAAAAGGTAAAGGTACAGTACAATCAGCTATATCATATTTATTAAGAAAAGGTTTTGCACCTACACAAATGGCTGATAGTTTTGCAATATCATTTGGTGGTGCTAGTTTTTATAGAAACAGATACAATACATACATAGAACAAGGTATGTCAGCTGAACAAGCAGATAAAACAGCTATGAGTGACTTTTTTGAAGCTTCTGAAAAAGCACAGCAGTCAGCTAGACCAGATATGCTTAGTCAACAGCAAACCGGACCATTAGGTAGATTAGTACTTGCTTTCCAAAATACACCAATGCAGTATATGCGTTTAACAAAAAAAGCTATCCAAGATCTTAAAAATGGACGAGGAGATGTAAAGACTAATATATCCAAGATTGTGTATTACACAACGGTACAAAATATAATTTTCTCAGGTTTACAAAGTGCATTATTTATGATGATGGGCTTTAGTGATGATGAAGAAGCTATTGAAGATAAGAAGATAAGAGCTATGAATACTTCGTTAGATACATTACTAAGAGGTAGTGGTATAGCTGGTGCAACTGTATCTACAATAAAGAACATGTTATTAAGCTTTAGAAAAGAAAGCGATAGAGGTGGTAGAGCAGATTATGCTAGAACATTAATTGAAGCAGCTAATATATCACCACCAATAGGAAGTAAACTAAGAAAAATATATAATTCTTTCATATCTTATAAATACAACAAAGAAGAAATCGCTAACCTAGGATTTCATCCTGATAACCCAGCTATATTAGGTATGGCTAACTTCATATCAGGAACAACCAACATACCACTTGATAGAGCAGTAATGATCGTAAACAATTTACGAGCATCATCCAATAGTAATAATGCTACATGGCAAAGAATAGCTACATTATTAGGTTGGAATACATGGGATGTAGGTATAGAGAGACCAAAATATAAATTCAAATCTAATACATCGTCAAGAAAGAAAACAAGAAAGAAAAAATCTAGATAATGAAAAAACTATTATTAATACTAACTTTATTACTATCAACTAATGTACAAGGTCAGTTTCTAAAAGAAGTATACAAAGACTTCCTTAAGTACGGTACGTTTTATGCTGCTGGTAATATAGAAAACGCACAAGCAGTACAACCAAACTATTTTATCCGTACAAACCCAGATGATTTTTACGGTATACCTCAAGTAGAAGATAGAGCTCAATACCATCCATTTAATTATAGATATGGTTTAGGTATACGTAAACTAGCTCGTTTTGATTACGAGGTAAAACCTGGAACATTTTGGACAGGTGATAACAGAAAAGAAAAACAAATAGGTTTATCTGCACCTACATCAGCTGTACAAGGTTTAGAATACTTGTTACACTGGGAAAAAGAAAGACATAACGGTAAAGAGTTTGATAATAAAAGATTATTTATTAGACACACTGGTGATTATCACATAGCTAAGTTTGAAACAAGAAATGTTGGTAAAATTGATTTTGAATATACTTCTGGTGAATTAAGAGCCAGGTTACCTATTGGTAAGAAATTTAGTTTATCTGCAGGAGCTATATACAGAACACACCAACGTCCTTATGGGTATAATCCTGTAGAAATATGGTTAAACGAAGAAGATGAGTTTGGTAACGCAGCAAATCCATGGTATAGTTTAGGGTTTGAGTATGGTTATGATGACTGGTACTACGCGTCTAATGATGAAAACGGTAATTCATTTGGTGATTGGTATTGGACTGATCCAAATGGAAATATAGTAGCTTGGACAGATGCTCAGTTTAGAGATCTTATAATGCCAGGTTTATTAAACAGATTTAATCAAGAAGCATGGGCTGAACTAGATGCTTTCGCTGAGATCGCGCCTATTGTCGGTTTTGACTTCTATCATTATAAAGCTAACTTTTGGATGCATGCCTATGGTAGCTGGATATTACCTTATCATAAATATGTACAAGGTAATGAGGACTTTAGTTATTTACATAGAAATAGCTGGGGTAAGGGTGGACACAACGATTTGCTTGACGGAGAGCAATGGAGTGATTACCAAGCGGGTTTAGTATTTGGTGTTAAAGTCAGTAAATCAATTGGTTTATTTATAGAAGGTGAATACACTAAATTCTGGGACTCAGAAATGTTTAACTCAAATTTCGGTGTTAACTACACCTTTAGATAATGGAAGAACCAATGCTATCAGAAAAGTCTGAAGTAAAACTAGATATAAAAACATTAATAGGTATAATAATAGGTATTATATCTGTAGCAGGTATATGGTTTGATTTAACTAGTAAAATAGGTGCTATAGAAAGCACGTTAGTTAGATTAGAATATAACCAAACACTCAATGATGAATTTAGAATTAAATGGCCAAGAGGTGAAATGGGTGCA
>ERZ869936.1838-NODE-1838-length-13848-cov-4.620170_pt1 | contig 13848 bp, 12 predicted proteins | sample MGYA00520876_ERZ869936 | MGnify/ENA primary metagenome ERZ869936 (study PRJEB32218, sample SAMN09650985) | biofilter metagenome | isolation source: enrty point of leading RO module | place: Saudi Arabia: Thuwal, RO plant located on Red Sea | collected 2016-02-17 ...
GTCCGTTTTGACCACTGCCAATGGTTGTGAGTACTAGTCCACCTGCTCCACTTGTGGTTGAGCGTATTTCTGTGTCTCTGCTTGCACCGTGTGAGTTGTTTAGGTTTAGACTGCTGATTTCATTGATATTATTTACTTGCATATCTACATCATCTTTGACAATCAATCCTGAGTTTTCTGTTGCTTGTAGTACTAGGTTAGTTGTTGCACCATCATCTGACAGATAACCGATATTGTATTGCTTGCCATTTGTTGCATCATCACTCCAGTTGTTTATACCCAAATACTTTGTGGTTGTGCCGTCTGTGATTGCACTATATGTGCCTACTCTGCGTGATAGATCACCACCAGATTCTACATCTTTCCATAGACTGATTGTTGCGTTGTGATCATCACCTTCGCGTTTGATCTGTAGATCATTTTTTGATGTGATGTGGTTTGTTTGATCATTGCCATCGTGATATAATTGCATCCTCAATGCTGTGCCAAATTGTAATCTATTATTTGTGCTTCCCATGCTATCTGGTAATAAAATATGATTTGTATTTGTGTTTAGTGTGCCACCCAGTTGCGGTGTTGTATCTTCTACTAGGTTGTTGATACCAGTGTTTGTGTCGTCTGCCACTACGAACTTGTTTGCTGTGCCGTCATATTTTAGTATTTTGTTGTCGGCTACACCTGTTGTGTCAACGTCTGTTAGATCATTGATTGCTAGTGCGCCTACATTGTTGTTGATGATTGTCACTTCATCTTGTGAACTTGTTGATGCTATTCCATCTCTAAGATTGATTACTGCCATTATGCTGTATCCTCCAAATATGGGCTGTATGTCTGCCCGTCTAGTGTGAAGCTGTCTGGCATGTATTCTACCAGTGTCACTTTCACCGTACTATCATCCTGTAGTACTAAGCTATTTACCCTAAATTTCTTGTTGCTCCATCCTGGTACCGAGTGCGTGATATAACACACATTACCCACGTCTAACTTGAGTGCTTCCCAGGTTGATGTAAATGCTACCACGGTCTGATATCTACTGCTGTCTAGGTAGAAACGTGCCAGTCTTTCTGCATCTGTTTTGCTACCAGTGTATGGTAGTTCCATGGTTTTTGCATTCACTTGACCATCGTCTTCTGTTAGATACGCACTTGGCTCTATCACCACACTATCTGGTTGCCAATCCTCGTCTGGGTTGAAGAAGTTCACCGTCACTTTGTTGAAGCGTGTTTTCTTTGATCCTAGACTGATTTGCCATTGTCCTAGAATGTTGCTTGTATCGAATGTGAACGCATTTGTGAAGCTTTCTTTTTTGATAGGGATACACTTGTATTTGCCGCCCGAGAACACTAGGTTTAGATTACCCGCACTCAGTATCTGTTGTGTGTTTGCGAAGATTGTACCACCAGTTTGTACCACACCATTGAACTCTAGACTGGCTGTTGTGCAGTAGTCTGCGGCACTATCGAAACTTGTGATATCTAAATCTGTTATGTCTAGACCTTTGCCGTATCTATCTGATAGTAAATAATCTTTCAGTACCAGTGCTGGGTTTGTACGTGTTGCATCATCGAATGTGTATGTACCAGGATTACCTTTGCCACGTATGCCTTTGCCTTGTACATCGAATAGTACGGTAGGCAGACCTGGATATTTTTCTCTGTCGTATTTTAGAATTAGATATGCATATGCTACGCCACGCATTCTATGATTGCTGGTCCATTCATCGCTGATCACTGCTTCATCTGGGGTTAGCCCTGTGCCAGTGATACTTTTTGCAGTCACATCTGGTGCAGCTACGGTTTGATCTGTTTTACCGTACCATAGTCTTACATCTAAGCTACCGTCGAAATCATCTGAAATACCATCGGTACTATCCCAGGCTGTTTTGTCATTGAACAGAATCTTTGTTATGCCTTTGTTGATGTCTAGGTCGTGTCCTGTTTGTCCGTCTGCATGTTCGCCACCATTAGCGATTGCTATCACTAGATGTAGATATTCGTTTTTGTCATCCTCTGTGACACCACCTGCATCACTGGTGTTGATGTACACTCGTGTTCCGCCTATGCGTCTATCACCATATACCACATCCACTGATTTGTTTGTACCTTGCTTGTTGAGTAGAATGCCGCTGTCGCTGACACCCCCACCCCCACCTGCACGTGGATCATCTGGACCTAGAAGTGCGCCAACTGCGGCTTGTGCTACGAAGCTGAACGCTGTTGCTGCGAATCCTGTTAGACCTAATGCACCAGCAGCATATGGTGCGAAGATTGCTACACCAATTGATATGAGTTTTTTGAACGTGTCACCCATTATTTGTGTCTCCATTGTGTGTAGTTTGCTGTACGCCAGGCTGTGTCTGTATAACTTTGAAATCCGTATGACTCGTGATAGTTCCACCAGTATGAGTTGTGTTTCATGTACACCGTAGGGAATGCTTTGCCATCCACTACTCTGATATCACCCTCTAGTGCATCATCTGAAACTTGTTCCCACTTGTTGATGGTTAGCCATTGACGCCATGTTAGGCCGAAGTTTCTATAGAAACGTATTGCACTTGCTCTATCCCAGTATTTTGACTTTACTTGGTCTAGTGCTGTTGTACCATATACCGTGTCGTGCATTTCTAAGAAGCTGGTTATGCAGTCTTGTTCGCCTCGTACGAAAGGTTTATCGATTTGTTCGCTTAGCCATTTTGCGTATATTACTTTTTTCTGTAGATTCATTTGTTTGCTCCTTATGCTTGCCACTTGATATCTTTGATGACGTCTTTAGAGTATTGCATCCCTCTGTCACCTGTGTATATTGCTTGTTGTCTTGCGTCTGTTGTGACCATTCCATTTGTACGTTCATAATCTACCCAGTTGTTTGATGCTGTGATTGCTACCGTTGTAGTTTCACTTGGATCATCCTGGATTACTGGCGCTGATATTCTACCTTTGAAGATTAGAATGCTGTCTAAATATTCGTTTGTGGTTGAGTTGAAGAATGCTCTTGCGATTTCTGCTCGTCTATCTATGTAGTCACCAGTGAGTAGATCAGCTATGATTGAGTCATTGTTGTCGTCGAATGCTGGTAGTCCGCTGAGTGTTGCTGTGATTTCGCTGATGGTAAATTTGCTTTCCTCTTTGATTTCACTGAACCCAAGAAACCTACCCACGCTGATGTATGTGCCCGCTCTTACGCCGTGTTGATTGCTGCTTATGGTCACATTGTAGGGTGCATTTGTTAGATATAGGCCGCCGTCTAAATCAGCATATACCAGTTCGAACACTTGCAGTACTTTTTTTTCTACTGCGTCATGTATGCTTTTAGTTGTTGATCCTGAACTTCCGTCTAGTCTTGCCATGTCTTACCCCTTGAACTCGTCAGCGTCGAATGTGATGCTGAAGCTGTATAGTCCGTTTATACTCTTATTTACATCGAATGCATCATCGGCTAGTGTGACGATGATGTGTGTAGGATCAGCATATAGTGGTGAGTGGAATGTACCTGTTTGCCCCCAAGGTCTGTCGAATTGTACAATTGCTTCACCAAAGATGTTTGCTACTGGGTTGTTCATTACCATGCGTAGGTTGCCGTTAGGATATGAACCTGATATAACTAGATCACCAGCATTGATTTCTGTGTAGTTGTTAGGGAAACCATCGTACAGGATAGTTGTATCTGTTGCTAGTGGCTCTGTACCACTTGTTGCAGCTGATTGTTGCGGTGCACCCAGTCTAGGTACCACCGTGACACTTGCATCTGTGTTGTTGCGGAATAGTAGTCTTGTGCCATCTGAGTATATTAGATTTAGATAGAACGGTACCACTTGACCTTGCGCCCCTTGTACTACTCGTTGAAACTCTTTGTAGTCATCGTATGTCATTAGACCATAGTCTAGTTTGATTTGATATTTTGTCACGCCGCTTGTGCGTACATATTTTGTACCGTTTTGTGATCTTACCACACTTGATGGTTGTACCGTTGTTAGACTTGCGTTTGTAGGTTTGATGTGTTGTGGCCAAATTCGTGTGCCATCGAAATCTACACTGCCATCCCAGTCATTGTCTAGTGCGTGTTGTTCTTCTAGTTCTAGTGCTGTACTGCTAGGAATAAAATCACTTGCTTCTGTGACAAAATAAATTGCTTTCTTGTCATAGTTTGTTGTGCTGACTTTTGAGTATGGCATGCTACCGCCTGATGTGATTGTCAGATCATCGAATCTATCTGTTGATGCATCTAGGCTTACCGTGATACCTGGCTTTTCACCACTTGCATATGTTGTTGATGTGTCTGAACCTGGATTCCAGTAGTCATCTGCTAGTACAGCACCTGATGTTTGTTGTGCGTTTCCTGAACCATCATCTTCGTCATATCTAAATCGTACATTGCCTTTTTGTATGATTTTTGCGTCATATAGATAGTAGTCTGCATCACCAGTTTGATCATATGTTGATACGTATGCTGTGCTGTGTGTTAGTACACGTTCCATCAATTCTACATTTACCAGTCTTGATGCTATCTCTTCACTGGGATCGATCAGCATGATATTTACATCTGTGCTTGAACTTGGACCCAATTCGAAGTCAGCTACAATTTCTGGATCTTGACTGCGTGATTCCAGGATTTTGATTTCGTCTGTGTCTGTTTTTCTATAGTAGAATATGTTGCTGTATTGCAGACTTGTGTCGATAGGCACAGCACAATCCACGTTATCTTCTGTGATTGTACCTGTTGTATTTGAAAAATACACTCTACACCAACCATGTGTTCTCTGATTGTTCACTACGTCTTTGAAGGTGGCACTTTGTGATGAAATATCTATTCCTGTTAGATTGACTTCTAGATTGTCTGTTGTACTTGAGTTTGTGAACGTAAATACACCTCTGTCACCTGTTGTGTGTTCATAGTGTTCTGTGAGTGTTGCACCAGTTGTTCTAGCACTATCTGTGAACAGATCGATTGAGTACTCGCTTACTTTTGTCACATATAAATCTACATCGTGTTGATGCACCGTGTCACCACTATCTACACTTGTGAAGAAGTCACCTGACCCTGTGGTTGCATTGAAACGTATTCTATCACCAGTTTCGAGATTATGTACGCTTGCGAAACGCATTCTTGAACCTGACCCTTGTCTGTGTAGTAGATCACCTGCAGTCATTGCTCTTGTTCTCGTTGATGCTGTTGTACCAGGATTTACCACACTTGAACTTGATGTTGATACGGTGAACTTGCCAGGTGTTGTTGTTGATTCTTGTACGAAATATTCAGTTGCACTAGAGTCTGCAGGTGATATTAGGTCTGGCACTAGGTCATCAATATACACGCTGTCGCTGTCTGCGAATGTGTGATAGTGTGATGATCCCCACTTTGTACCAGTGATTTGTGGTACGGTGATTGTGTATTTGTATGTTGCGTCACTCATGTTATCACGTTTTAGACGTGCTTCGCTGATTTCGAACTTTTCTTCTTGCCATTCACCTTCCACCCAGTTAGGTGAACTCCAACCATATCGTGACAGAAAGTTTTGTCCTTTGTTGTCCACATAGTTGAAGTATTTGCCAATAAATGTACTTGCGCTTGCTAGTGTTGTATCACTTGTGAACTTGACACCACCGATATAATAACTATTACCGCTGTTGTCTGGATTTAGACCCAGATAGTGATTCATGCGTTTTACCCAACCCGCATCATTATCGCCGTAGTATGTAGGGTCGATATAGTATGTGCTTGGGTTGTTAGGATATGTAAATAAATCTCTCATTAGCTTATGATTCCTTTTCTACCTTGCTTGTTGAAACTATCGCTTACGATAGCCGTGATAGTATCTCTGTTTTCTACCAGTGTTTGTACTGCGTCTTTAGTATCGAATGCGTTGATATTGAACGTGACGTTTGCTGTATTACCCCCGCCGAGTTCCTCACGTGGCACGATGCTACCAGTTGTGTTAGGTACGAATAATTCGCTGCCTCGTTCCCCAACTATGTATGGTTTGCCGCCAGTGACTGCGCCACCGTTTGCACGGAATAAGCCGCCGATGATAGGGATTTTACTCATAAATGCACCAACACCGCCGAGGCTGAAGCCGCCGCCACCGCCGCCCATGCCACCGCCTAATAGGCTACCCAAGAATCCACCCAGGCCACCACCGCCACCTACTTTGCCAGCGACAGCGCCAGTCAGTTGTGCTACCAGTGGATCTGTGATGTTTTTCTGGATGATCATTGTTAGGATATCGTCCAGTGTTCTATTGATGAAGCCTTTGAAGTCTGTTAGTACGTTTTTACCTTGTGCTAGACTACGTGCCATATCACTGCTTAGTGTATCTGCATTGCTACGGATTGCATCATTGATCTTTTCGCTGAAGTCCTTGATTGTTTCGCCTTCGTCTTTTGTTGATTGTGTTAGTCCTTTACGTGCAGCGATTTCTTCTTCGATCAGTTTTCTTGCTTCGCTTCTTGTGATGTTGTTTGCTTTTGCAATTTTATCCACATCCATCAGTGCATTTTCCAGCTGTGCTAGTTCGCTCTTTTCGTCTTTGTATCCTTTGATTAGACGTTGTACCACACTCAGTTGTGTTGTCTTTGCATTACCATTTTTTGTACTTGCTTCTGTGTTTCCTGTTAGTACATTGATTTGTTCTTGCAGACGCTTTGTTAGTTCGCTTTCGCTGATACCTAACATTCTTGCGATTTCACTTGCGTTTGCCAGTGCTGCACGTAGATCTTTTAGGTCTAGTATTTCTTGTTGCATTGCACTTGTGATTGCACCACTTGCACTCACACGTTTTAGACTTGCTTCGTACGCTGCATCACTTGCAGCTTTTAGTTCCTCTTCTGCCAGTGCTGCTTCTCGTGCTTTTTGTGCATAATATTCTGCACCATGTGCTGCTTCTAGATTGCGCAGTGCTACCAGTTGTCTTGCTTGTTCAGCTTTTAGTGCTGCCGCTTCACTTGCAGCTGCTGCATCTCGCATTGCTTTTAGTTCTGTTTCTACGCTACCAACCAACGGTGCAGCCATATCGCTGATTGTTGTGCTTACGCTGGTTGCTATGCTGTCCATTGTGTCTTTGATTGCAGTACCAGCTTGACCTATTCTATCCACACCCATGATGCCCTCTACATCTACGTCTGGGATAACTGGTGGGATTTCTGCCAGTGCTTTGTTTAGACTATCCATGAAGCTGAAGCCAGTGTCCTCGCCGATTTTAGCGAAGCCCGCTGTAAATTCACCGCCAGCGATCATTTTTAGACCTTCGAATAGGTTGCTGAACTTGCCACCCAGTGCTTTTGCGAAGTCTGTTGCCATGCTACCGATTGCTGTAAATACGCCGCCGAACACTGCTGGTAGGTTCATGATTGTTTGCTTGATACCTACGAATGCTACTACGAATGCGTTTAGAATATTGTTTGCTGTATCATATGCTACAGCTGCATATTTTTTGAAGCCCTCTACGAAGTTTGAGCCTAGTTCGCTGATACCACTTGTTGTGCTGTTGAAGAATGATTTGAACCCTTCCCACATGTTGCTGGCTGTTGTGGTTGCGAATCTACCGATAAGGTTGAACACTGCTTTTACCACATCACCCAGTCTTGCACTTGTTTCGCCTACTTTGATGATATTGTCTCTGAAGAAGTATAATCCGCCAGCTACTGCGCCAGCTATTACGGTAGGGATTGCTGTAAATGGATTTGTTAGCAGTGGTGCTACTCTCAGTGCTACTCTGCCTATTGTACCTAGACTTGTACCAATCAGTGGTAGTTTTGTTATTACATTACCAACTGCTTTTGTCATTTTGCCGAAGCTGAGTGCTGCGATACCAACACCACCTGTTAGTCTGTTGATGCTTTTCAGGAAGTTGATTGCACTTGCTGCACCTTGGATGAACAGAACGCTGAGTGCTGCATTTTTGATCAGTTCGAAGTTGTCTGCCAAGAACTTGATACTTGCTGCTGTGCCCTCGATTGCAGTCTTTAGACCCACACCCATTGACTTGATGAGTTCGTTGTTTGTTGTGATGAACTTGGTTGCATCATTGATTGCACCAGTAAGTTGTGGGCGGAACTCTTTGCCTAGATTGTTTGCAGCCAGTCTCACAGCGATACGGAAGTTGCTCATTGACGTTGATAGGTTATCCATCTTGTCTTGTGTTGCACCGCCGAAACGTTCGTTGATACCACGTGCTAGTGCTTCAGTGATTTTCTTTGCACCGTCGGCTGTTTTACCAAATTCGCTTACTTCTAGTCTTGTGATACCCAGTTGTTCTTCTAGGATCTTGAACGCTGGAATACCTCTGTCTGCTAGTCTGTTTAGTTCTTCTAAGCCCAATCCACCTGATACGGTTCTTGAAAATAGATCTGTGATTGCTTCTAGTGTGCCCACTTGATCTGTTGTCACTGCTGCTGCATCTGTAAATGTACGCAGTAGTTTTTCTGTAGGCTTGATGCCTGCACCCTGTAGTTTGATAAATGTGTTTGATAGATCAGCTACGTCGAATTGTGTTTGTGTTGCGAACTTGCTTACGAAGTCGAACGCTTTTGCACCCGCTGCTGCACTACCAGTCACTGAGTTTAGTGTGTCTTGTAGATCCTCGAACTCACTGGTGATGCTGATGATGCCACTGGCTGCTCTGCCAGTCACGATACCAGCCAGAACCCCGCCAACACCTTTCAGTGCTTTTGTGACTCCAGCTGATCTTTTTTCTAATCTTTGTAGATTTTTATCGATGTTGTTCAGCGGCTTGCGTGTTTGATCTACCGCTTGAACTATCAGTTCGTATGTGCTAGCCATTTTTAGCGCCCTCTCTTTTTATTAGCTCGCTCTTGCTGTTTGTGGATATATTCGTAGTATTCTACCCATCCACGTACTTCGACGACACTTAGCTGCATTACTTCTTGTACGCTCTTACCTAGGTCACTTGCCAGTTTATACAGAAATAGTATTTCTGGCGAGTCTTTTAGTTTCCCAGGTACTGCTCCGCTTCACCCTGTTCCTCGCCCATTGTTGTGACTACTCTCAGGATAACTTTAGGATCTACTGCGTTCATTAGACGTGCTCTATCACCTGGGTGAAAGATTGCTTCGCCATTTTCATCGCAGGCACGCTGGATCAGTGTTAGGATAAGTGCTTCTGTTGTCTTACCCGCTTGCGTTAGTTCGATCACTTTTGTTTCTTGTGCCATTGTTGAACTAGGTCTGTAGTAGATTTGCGCATCCCACTCTGGTACGTCAATAGGACCCAGTAGGTCTTGACTCATCACGGTCTTGAAATGTGATGTTGCTTTATCGATAATGCTTTTTTTTGTATCTGTCATATTCTTCGTCTCACTCTTGTTAGTTTTTGAACGACAGGGATGATAATGCCATTGGGTGCTTGTTCTGAACCAGTGTATCTTTTAGCTTTGCCATCATATACTCTACCTCTGTCCAAGATCCCTATATAACTTGCTCGGTTTTCTAAGATTGTACCTGAATATCCTACTATGTAGTTTCTGGTGATCCTCCACGATCTTCGTGCATAACCCGAGCGATATGGGGTCTGCCGTTTTATAAATGTATTTAGCCTTTTTATATCGTAATTGACGGTACGTGCGATTGTTGCCTTTAGATCACGCATGATGATGTTAGGTTTTCTCGAACGTACCGCCATTTTACTAAGCCTTACGGTGTGTCATCTGTTGCTTCGAAAGCTAGATCACCAGTACCATCGAATGCGATGCTGTATTCTACAGCGCCGTCGAATGATGCACTACGTGAAATGCTTGTGACGATTGCTGAACCGCTGTAGTAAAGAGCAGTTGCTGCTTCACCCGCTGGATACAGCTCGAAGTTGATTGTATCACCGGCTTTGATATCTGGGTCGTCATCAGCATCGTGACCGATGTGTGTTGATGAGCCATCCCAGTATCCGTCGATTGTACCACTGAAACCTTTGAAAGATGCTAGAATCTGACGGCTGCTATCTTCCATTGTCGTCACGTCCAGAGTTTCTGTAGTCTCTTCTAGTGTGTATGATGTCACGTTGATAACTTTTGTTGCTGCACCTGAACCTGCACCAATCTTCACAACGCCATCTACGCCTTTTTGTTCTGCCATGTTGTTATCCTCTCATAAGCATTACGGGTTAGATCTTTCGTAGAAGTATCGTACTCTAATAACCATTGCAGCTTGGCCAAATGGATCAGCTTCGCCAATTTCACGGATGACTATTTCATCTACCGTGCATTCATAACATCTATCACCCAGTGTGACATCTTCCATCAACTTTTGCTCGATTGCTTCCAGTTGCGTATTACGTTGTTGATCACGATTAGCACCATATACCACTAGGTTTATGATGATATCCATGTCGCTGACTCTACGAACTTCATCACTGAAACTTGCATTGCTGCGTGTTTCGTTCGCAGTTTCTACATATACGTGCGGGAAACTTTCTCTGCTTAGTTCTGTTAGATCCACTGGATCACGAGTTGTTTTCTTGATTGACGCGATGCTGTTGATTTCGCTTACCACGTGTGCTACTATTGATTCTCTACTACTACTCATTGATCTTACCTATATAGTCGATCTTTGCGGTGTCTGTACTTCTCGTTGTTTTCGATGACACTATCGCCATCTAAGTCGTACTCGACACCTTTCGCCATCGCGGCGTTGATCTCTTCGTTGTACCTTGCTTTGTAGAAGGAGATTTGCTGTTGAAAGCTATCCCCTTCGACTCTGAAGGGACTCAGGCGGGGTAAGATATAGGCATATAACGCTAGATATACGGTTGCTCTTTTCCATTGCGTATCTGTTAGCTTGCTTGCATCGAACTCGCTACCAATACGACGACCCACCTGATTGAAACCAGTTGTGAAGTTTTTGTTGTACCAGTTGATTTCGATCCAACGCTTTACATCCTCTGTGGCGCGAGTTAGTTCTGTTGTAAAACTATTCACACCGTGATCGAAGATTGTAGGTACGTATTCGGTTAGATCACTATCTGTTGCATATGCTGTCATCCTACCCCTCCTTTATTATAGTGCTGCGTCTGATGTTAGCTTGACGATTTTGTTCTGATCCAGGATACCTGACCCGAACGCCATGCTCGCAACATATTCTGTTGCACGTAGTGATTCGTCTCTTTCCGCTGCGATGCGAAGGTCACGTTTCATTACTAAGCCAATCGCGGCTGGGTGGAATACTGCGCCGATTGCGTCATCTGATGCATCTACATCAGGTGAAGCCGCTTCGTAAATGTCAATTCCGCCGATTCTACCTACGAAGTAGTTAGATGCGATTTCGTTTGCTACGTTGTTGTTGCCGAAAGAACCACCAGCGTTTAGTAGTGATTTCTTTAGGTTATACGCTTGGAATGGGTGTAGTACTGCTACTAGACCTGTCATCGGTACTGAGTTGTTGCGTAGTTGTGCAGCTGCTTTCATGATGTGATCAGCTGTTAGTTCTGCACCAGCGCCTGGACCGTGGTCTGTTGTTGCTGATGTAAATAGATCTACGATAGACTCATCTACTGCTTGACGACATGCATCACCTAACACGCGACCTACGTCTTGTGCTACTGCTAGTGGTGATGATTCCATCACGATGTCTTGGATTGTTGATAGTGTTGCATATTCAGCCGCTGTGATGTCAACTGCTGTTGCATCTACGTCTGCGTTTGCTGTAAGATCTGTACCTGCTGCTAGTGCAGTTAGGCCAGTCACACGTGGATATACTGGTACTGAAGCTGTTAGGCCTGGTGTGCCTACCATGTTGTATTCTGTGACCAGGTTGCGAAGAAGTGCATTTTCGTTGAACGTAAATTGCGCTGCTTGCGTGATGTTTTCGTAAATTTGACCGCCGGCTAAGCCTGAGTCATATAGGTTTGCATCTACTGCCATTGTTTTTCACCTTTATTTTGCTACGAAAGATCTCTTGTTCCCGATAACATATCGTTCTTGATATAGTTTTCTGTGTTCGGGATTACTCATGTCGAGATCTTTTAGTTCGACTTCTCTTGAAGTGCTGTGAGTTGCATTGCCAGCTGAGCCTGTGCCCGCTGGTGCAGCTGTTCTGAAATAAGAGTGTTCTGTGACGAACTCTTGTACCAGTTCATCGATTGTGTATGGCATTGCTGTATCAGTGTTGTATCTTACGTTTCCGTCTGAGTCTAGTACTTCTGCACTACCATTTTCACCGAGTCTGATACTATTTTTCAGTAGGTTAGACACATGTTCTGGATTCACTACTCTGTGCTTTGCAGCTGCGCTTTGTAGAGCACCGTCGATATGCACACGTGATAATTCACTTTGTAGTTGAGCCAATCTTTGGTCTGCCTCTGATTTTTGTTTTTGTAGTAGTTCCTCGAACTGCTCTTTTTTCATCATCTGTGCTGTTTCAGCTTCCGCTTGTGCTGACTTGAGTGCGCGATATTCATCGATATCTACACCTTCGTACTTGCGTTCCGCTTGTGCCAATCTTGCACGGATAATACGATCTACATCATCTTGTGTAAATCTTGCTTCTACCTGGTTAGTTGTTTCCTGTGGTGCTTCAGAGCCAGTCTCTGTTGCTTCAGTGTTATCAGTGATTTGTTGTTCTTCGTTCACTTTACGATCCTCCATGGTGGATGTTTGTTTGTATAAGGGGGGACTCTTGTCGTCTTATACGTATTGTTATTTATCGATAAATTTTGCCCAGTATCACGCTCAGGATCATTGCTCCGATTCCTGTGCAGACTGCTTCTGACCAAACATCACCGAAATGTGTGGGATGTACTGCTATATCTGCCAACATTACCACTACGCCAGTGACCCAGTGTAGTAGGAATCTATTGTCTAGATTTGCGATATAACTTGTTAGTACTACCCCTATTCCTGCTGTTGCACCAACTTCTGCTGCTGTTAGTGCGTGTGCTTTTGTAAAGACGGTGAAGTCACCTTGCACCATCATTGTGCTGCATGCTATCCATGCTTCACTAAATTTCTTACACCATAGGCTACTCTTGGCCTTCAGATGATTCTTGACTTTGATCCATGTTTCCAGATACATTCATCATCTCCCTGTGATCCTCTGCGATACTTTCTAGTACTTGTTGTAGATCCTCTTCGTCCTCGATCATCATTTTTGCGATTTGATCGTGCATGTAGTGAACGAAAGAGTCGTGAGGGACTGCTTCTATTGATTTGCGATATAATTCTAAATCGCTGTGTTTATCTTTCATGTCGAAGCTCTTTTCATAGTACACTTCGAACTCATCTGGCTGTACTTGTGCTTGCCAGTCGAAGTACATTTGCCATAGTCGGCGTTCAGCTTGTTGTAGTGTGCTTGCTTTCATTGCCAGTTTGTTGTTTAGGTTTTGACGTGATACTTGTAGTGCTACGCCTGATACTGGTGTTCCTGTTTGTGCTCTTACTGCTGCTAGGTGTGTGATATCGTCGATTGCTTTGTTGTTTTGTTCCATCACACTTAGAATGCTGTCGATACTTGCACCAGTAGGCTGTAGAATATAAGGCTGAACTTGTGTGGTTTCATCTACATAGATTAGAGCACCCACGCCGCCGTTTAGTTCTGCATCTGGTTGTGCTACGATGCTAGGGTGACTTGAAATACGAATGTTTTGCAGTGCTTCCGAGATCAGTTGATAGTTGTATCTTTGTAGGTCGGCGATATCACCAATATCACTTGTGCCCACACCTTTGTGGAAGCTTTCTGTTTCTTGTACGTGTTGAAATGGTACGTACCCCAGTGGGTTTTCGTATTCGTATGTTTCTAGGATCTTACCATAACTTTGTGTTAGGCTGTCTTTTGTGTAGTTAGGGTTGCCCGCTTGGATACCACTGCCAATTGCTTGTACACCATCTTTTGATACGATGTATTTCATTAC
>ERZ869936.1839-NODE-1839-length-13846-cov-20.264593_pt1 | contig 13846 bp, 10 predicted proteins | sample MGYA00520876_ERZ869936 | MGnify/ENA primary metagenome ERZ869936 (study PRJEB32218, sample SAMN09650985) | biofilter metagenome | isolation source: enrty point of leading RO module | place: Saudi Arabia: Thuwal, RO plant located on Red Sea | collected 2016-02-17...
CCGCAGGAGGCCGGAAACGCCCTGCGTCAGGCGCTCGAAACACTCGGCGTCGGCACGAAATCCGCTCGACTCGCATAGCCCGGATCGTTCATCAAGAGTTTCACCACGAAGACACAGCGCAGGCGTCGCCCGCAATCCAACCACGTAGCGCACGCAGCCTTGCGTGCGTCCCGCTGATCGCAGAGGTGGTTGACGCACGCTGGCAGCGTGCGCTACGAATAATCCGGGCTATGCCTCCTCGCGCAATCCGCCGATGTTGATGTACGCATGCACGTGCGGCGCCCCCCGGAAGTGCCAGACAAACGACGGCCCTTCGATCCGCCAGATGTCCCACACCTTGTCGTCGTTCAGGTCGCCCTGACGGTAGAACGCCATGTTCAGCGACTGCACGCCGCCCGAGTCCTTCAGAATCTGCATCACCTCGTCCACGTCTTCTTCGCGATACGGGGCGAGCAGCGTCTTGAGCGTACCGGAGACCAGTTCCTGCTGATCACCGCTCAACTCCGACACCGCAATCCCGGGGAACGATCCCGACTCTCCCTGAATCGGCACTGCCGACTCGCGCGGCGCTTCGCGAATCAGCGCCTGTTTCGCCTGCGCCTCGTCGAGCGCGCGAAAGAGTTCGTTCGTCGCCTTCGTCTGATAGTGGAACAGGTTGTCTTTCGGATCTTCCTCGCCGTGGCCGTAGACGATCGGTCCGCCAAACGCCGCCTGATCGACGCTGTTTCCATCGGCCCGCATCGTCAGGTGCCGCCCCGTCAATTCCCACTGGAACGGCCCCTGCCCCGGCTCGCCGAAGACCGCCACGCTGTAGAAGTTGATCCCGCCGTCATCCTCTTCCATCTGCCGGACCAGCCGCTTATAGCCGTCTTCGGAAGTGATCCCCTTGACGATCTCGGTAATCATCGCCCGCTGGTCGTCGCTGTAGAAGTCGTCGCCGATCACCGGTTCCGTAATATGCCAGTTCGCGCTGATCTTGTGCCGCTGCGCATGATCGAACGGCAGACAGATCGCCTTCCGCTGCTCGTCGCTCAGCGACCGGTAAAACCGCCCCACAGCGGTCTCCGCGGCGCTCTCCGGCGAAGGCGCGGCAAACAGACCGGCCCGCGGCATCAGCAGCGGTCCCGCCGCCCCTGCAAGCGCGGCTCCTCCGGCAGTGCGGAGAAAATCGCGACGCGAATGGGTCGATTCACAATCAAAGCAACGACCAGCGGCGGAGTTCAACATCAGACACCTCCCGGGCAATTTGTGCGACAGAGACGAACGGTTGGTTCAACGCCTAAGTCATAGTCATTGAGGCGCGCGATTGTCTACCGCAGTGGCTGATGCCTCCCGCCGCTAAGCTGCGACGGTCCACCGCGAGCCAGTAGAGAGGAGTTGAAGTGTACACAATGGGGAGCTATCGGAATGCACGTCGCTCGAACAGATCTGTCACGAATGGCCTTCAGCAATCAGCCGTTCTCGCAATTGCCTCCGGCGGGTCGCGTTCATCTGCATGAGCTGAGCAGTCGCCCTCCCGGTCGGTGTTATGCCGATGATCCACCCACCCATCGACTCGAAGCGCGCGTTCCAGTCATCTCGGCGCGGATGAAACAGTTCAACGATCTGTCCTGAATCGGGATCGATCGATGAGAGGTTCGGTCCCTTGTGCAGATTGCAGCGGTCACACGCCAGGCAGAGGTTGTCGGTGTCGTCGGTGCCTCCATGTTGTTTCGCGACAATGTGCTCAATGTGAAATCTGAGGTCGACGGCGTCTTGCGGCAACCGGCAATACTCGCACCGCTCGTGTGCGCGCTGGCGAACCAGACGGCGGATAGCCGCATCCATCATGCACCCTGTCGCGCGAGTACCTGCCGCGACAACGATTTCAGAATCCCGAGCAGATCGGCTCGTTCGATCAGGTCTTCATATTCGTCCCGCTCAGCGCCGCTCAAACGATCTTCCGCTGCCTTCGCGGCTAACTCATCGACGCGGGACTGGACCTGCGGACTGATTGCCACGCCCAGGATCCGCCGAGCGACCTCCGGTGTCAGACAGTCGGCGACCAGTTCGAGGATCTGATCCGTGTTTGGATTGGGCGACGATACGGTGCTCATGGAAGAAATCCTACCAATTGCCGATCGGCGCGGCCAACAGATTCTCACCCCACACCTGGAGGTGCAACTCCAAATTGGGCGGATGCCCGCAGTTTGGCCTGCTCCGTTGTAGGCGGCCTTCGCTCCAGCGCGTTGTCGCGCAATTCGATGCTGATCACCCTCACGACTTCAAAAACAACAACCCCACCGACGACCAGTAAAACCCCGAAAACGCCGCCACGGTCATCACGCCCTGCCAGACCGGCCGCCAGCTCCGCTGCCGAAAGCAGAGAAGACCCGCCAGTGAAAACGGCAGCGCCGCCCCGAACCCGCACAGAAACACCCACTCGAACACCAGGCTCAATCGCCGGCACAGCAGAAAGTAAGCAACACACACTCCGATGAACCCCACACCGACGAGTCGGGACCTCCAGCGTCTTCGCTTCACGCCCTCAGCGTCCGCCCCACGCACGCGAATCTGAGCCACTGCGGCTTCAAACGCCACAAAGATCGACACCGGCCAGGTAAACACAAAGTCCCCCCGCCAACGACTGAGAAACGTCGTTCCCAGCGCACCCAGCACAAACGCCGTCGCCCAGAAGGCCCACCGCGACGCACTCGGCCCGAGACCCGCACCAAACACAATCCGCACCAGCAGGCCCGCGCTCAGGCTGACCCCGATCAACCCCAGCGAAGCCAGATACCACTCCCGCAGCCACCTGCTGCTCGGAACATCGAACGCGTACTCCGGTTCGATCCCCAGAATCGCCCCGGCCAGATCGAAGTATTCCGCTTGCGGAATGTCCGACACCGTCAGATGACCCGCACTCCCGGATGGCGGCAACCGGTCAGCCGTCCCCAGAAAGAGGCACGCCGCCTGGCTGTGGTTCCGGACAAACAGTCGTTCGCCATGCAGCGTCGGCTGAGTCCAGCAGATCTCACCAGTCAACACCGGCACGCGAGCCAGTTCTTCGTACTCCGCGCGGTCGGCCCGCGCGAGGATCAGTTCGCCGGTGTCGTTCATCAGAATCAGCTTGCTATCCGCCACAATCACGGTCGCATGCCCGATGCGTTCCCCCGCGTCGCCCGTCGCCTCGTGGTCAATCGACCGCCGCGGTTTGTCGTCTCCGGCGGACCATTGTTCCTCGCCGGTTAGAAAATCGAGACAGCGAAACCGGCCCCGCGTCGGACGATGCGTCTTGGCCTGTGCGTCGCTCACGTCGAATCCGAAGACCGCTCCGTCGACAAGCACACTGGAGAAGATGTCGTTCGACATCAGCGAACTCTGGTAGACGCTCTCGACCGGACGCTGCTCATCCCCCGTCAACTTCAACAACTGGCACCCGTTGCGGAACGGACCCGAAATCCACAGATGAGGCTCGTCGTAGATCGGCCAGGCGGAATGCTCGTCGTAGCCGTGCGACAGTTCCCACCGCCACTGCTCTTCGCCGGTTTCCAGGTCACGGCAGACCAGTGCATTCTGCAGATAACCCAGCACGAGCCGTCGTCCGCGAAACGTGATCGGGTAAGCCGGCGTATAACTGGCCGGATCATCGCCGGAAGCCCACACGACCGATCCGTCATCCGCATCGAGCGCGACCATGCTGGCGCCGCTCCCGCCCACCGGCAGCAGCACCTTCCCCTCTTCCACGACCGGCGAGCACGAATACCCGAACCCGATGCCGTCGCTGTTGAACTGCTCAACGACGTTCCGCGACCACAACAGGTCGCCGTTGCCGGCCTGCAGACACCCGATCAGCCCGCTCGGTCCGGCGAAGTAGACGCGGCCGGCATGGTAGGTGGGCGTCGCCCGCGGGCCGGGATAGACCCCTCCCGGCTCATACGGCCAGTCGTACCGGTGCTCCCAGATCGTCTCGCCCGTCTCGGCATTCAGGCACAGAACGAACTGTCCACCCAGCGTCTGGTACTGAGTGCAACAGCGATCGTCCCACGCGACGAACCCCGAATACCCCGTCCCGAGTTCCCGCGTCCACAATACCGGCGGCCCCTCGCCCGGCCACTCGTCGGCGATCCCCCGCTCGCGCGAATGGCCGTCGTAGTCCGGACCGCGCACGAACGGCCAACTCTCTCCCTCGTCAGCCGCTCTCGAAGCAGTCCCGGCCAGTCCGCAAATAAGCGCAACCACCAGGCTGTGGCCAAGCGGCGAAACATTCAGCGAACAATGGATGCAATATCGAACGACGTCGCCACTCGTTCTCTCTCGGGCCGGCATGCTTGCGCCTCAGCGCCGTTACTGATTCAGTCAACGACCAGCAGGAGTGCGCCCGATTCATTGTACGACCGGTGGTCGGAATGTGTTGGAAGTCGCGTGCACGAGACCCTGATGCGACGCACGTTTTCCGCAACGACGAATGGCCCCACCCAACTTCGTGCTACAAACAGTAAGAATTTTCGTGTGGTGCGCAAACTTCGCGTGCAGCGAATTCCACGTCGTGGACATCCGACTCGGCGGAGCGAGTCGGCTACATTGGTTGCGGCCGGAGGCCGCCAGGGCACGTCTCGATCACGGCCTGAAACCTGTCGTTTCTATAAAGCTCCTGTTCAGCCGGTCTCCGATCAGTTCGTTTTTCGAGAGACTCGAATGGAACACGGATGGACGCGGGTCGGACGGATTCACACTGATTGCTGTCCTGGGTGTCCATGCCGTTCACGCCTCGATCGATGCGGTCTCTGCGCTTCCGCCTCTGGAACGACAGGTTGATTGATCCGTGCTGATCCGCCGAATCCGCGGAAATCCGTGTACCATTCGAAGATCCCTTCGGCCCGGTTCGCCGGGGCTTGGCCCCAGCCAGGTTGTGTGACACTTACGGCCTTGGAAGGCCGTGGCCTCCAAAACCCGTGCTGCCACACGAGCGCTCAATCCAGATCCTGCTCCGCGCTGGCCGAGACGAAGGCCTCGCCGTCGGCGTCAATATCCACACGGATCACGTTCGGCCGGCAGCAGACCGGGCAGTCTTCGACGTACTCTTGATGGGCGCCCGCCGAGGGGTCCACCGGAACGACGATCTCCTCGCCGCACGCCGCACAGACGTAGCTCGCCTCCTCCTGCATCACCGGCTCTCAACCGCATCACTCCAGTTGCCGTCCGCGGAAATCCGCCGCATCCGCGGACCATTCACAGCGCCTGCCGGATCCGCTGAAAGCCCTCCTTGATCTCGTTCGCCACCGACTTCATCGCATCCCCGACTTTGCCGGCAGATTCGGTCGCCGCCGTGCGGGCCGGATCGTAGCTGGCGAGCAGGCTGTCCAGCTTTCCGCGCAGACCCTCCCACTCCTGCTTCGCTTCTGCGCCGGCCAGATGCATTTTCAGAGCCAGTTCATCTCGTTCCTGCTTGAGCGTGGAGACAATCTCCTGAAACGTCGGTTCGTGAGACATGCTCGGTTCCTCCATTACGGTTTCAAGTGGCGCGACACACCATTCCTGTTCCACCGGGAATCGGTCTGCAGCCGGTTCGATAATCCTGCAAGTTACAACCGTTTTTGATAGCGATTCACTTTCTACGAACGCAATCATGCCCACCGAATCACCCGCTTGCAACGTCAGCCACGGCCGCGCCTGCCTGCAACCCACGATTACCCTTCAGCAGTTCCCGTTTAGCCGCGACCCGCAGGGGAGCGCGTCTCTTCGATTCACAACAAATCGGTCAGAGCCACCCGTGCTGCCATTCAGAAACCGAACACATCGATGCGAGCGCGAGGACCGACAATCAGCCCCTTTCCGGGCATCCCGGTGCGTTGTTTGGAACCGCCGTTTTCGCTAAGATTCACCGATAGAAACGGTCGAGCACCGGACCGCCGTTTCTCGCCACAACGTCTTCTCAGTGCGCTGGTTACATTGAGCCAGCAGGCTTGCGGCAGTCGGTGTCTGTCGACGGATTGACGTCGCTTTCGAGTCGGCTGAATCGAATTGTGAATCACGGATGATCCAGCCGATGGCCGAGTGCAGGAACTCTCCCCGGACGCAACGTTGTCGAAGGGAGAGAGCGCGATCGAGTGGCCTGCGGCAAGAATGATTCCGGTTGTATTTCGACTGACGGCAGCTGCACACCGTGTGCGGTTCGCCAGATTCTCATCGTGAGCAAAGGAGCCCGCATTGTCGGACGGCACACCTCCCCAGGATGATCTTCCCCCGGAAGGGGCCGGTGAGGGATCTGCAAACGGGGATCGCATCCAGCGGCTCGACATCCGCGACGAGATGCAGCAGAGCTACCTCACCTACGCGATGAGCGTGATCGTCAGCCGCGCGCTGCCCGACGTCCGCGACGGTCTCAAGCCCTCCCAGCGGCGAATCCTCGTCGCGATGAACGACCTCAACCTCGGCCCCAACGCCGGCCGCGTCAAATGCGCGAAGATCTCCGGCGACACCAGCGGTAACTATCACCCGCACGGCGACAACGCCATCTACCCCACCCTCGTCCGCCTCGCCCAGGAATGGGCCATGCGCGAGGTTCTCATCGACAAGCAGGGCAACTTCGGATCGCTCGCCGGCCTCCCACCGGCCGCCATGCGGTACACCGAAGCGCGGATTGCCGCCGCCGGAGCCGAAATGCTCGTCGACATCGACCGCAACACGGTCGACTTCGTGCCCACCTACGATCAGCGGAACGAAGAACCCGTCGTCTTGCCGTCCCGCTTCCCCAACCTGCTGGTCAACGGGTCGCAGGGCATCGCCGTCGGGATGGCCACCAGTATTCCTCCTCACAACCTCTCCGAGGTCGCTGACGCCGTCTGCCTGCTGGTCGACAATCCCGAGGCGACCATCGACGAGATCCTCGACGTCCTCCCCGGTCCCGACTTCCCCACCGGCGGCGTCATCTGCGGCCGCATGGGGATCCGCCAGGGTTACATGACCGGCCGCTCCACGCTCACCCTGCGGGCGAAAGTCGATTTCGAAACCGAAAAGAACACCGAAGTCATCGTCGTCAAGGAGATCCCCTACCAGGACACCCGCGACCGGATCAGGGAGAAACTCGAAGCCCTCATCAAGGAAGACAAGATCAAGGGCATCGCCAAGGTCGTCGACTACACCGACCGCAATACGCCCGCCTGGCAGGTCAGGCTGCACATCTACCTCAAGCGCGACGCCGACCGCGACGTCGTGCTCAACCAGTTGTACAAGTTCTCGCCGCTGCAGCAGACAGTGAGCGTGATCCTGCTGGCGCTCGTCGGCAATCGCCCGCAGACGCTCAACATCAAGCAACTGCTGGAAGAGTTCATTCGCCACCGGATCACGGTCATCCGCCGGCGGACCGAGTTTCTCCTTGAGGAGGCCCGCAAGCGCAAACACACCGTCGAAGGCCTGCTGGTCGCGCAGATCGACATCGACGAGGTGATCCGGACCATCCGCAACTCGCCCAGCCGCGCCGAGGCCAAGGTCCGCCTGCAGCAGATCGAGATCGCCGCCGAACTCGTCGCCCGCGCGCTGGGCGACGAGGGATTCGCGCAATACCAGGAAGAGCAGGGAGTCCGCGAAACCTACTCGCTCTCGGCCAACCAGTCCGAGGCGATCGTCTCCATGCAACTCGGCTCGCTGGCCAACCTCGAGCGGGAGAATCTCCAGGGAGAACACCGGCAGCTCCTCGAAAGCATCGCCGACTGCAAACGCATTCTCTCCGACGAGGCCAACATCCGCGCCCTCATCCGCGACGACATGGACGACGTCAAACGGAAGTTCCCGGCCAGGCGGCGGACCGAGATCAACGACGAAGAACTCAGCGAGGTCAACAAGGACGAACTGATCGAAGAAGCGCCGATGGTCGTCACGCTCTCCCAGCGGGGCTACATCAAGCGCACGCCGCTCAAGACCTACCAGGCGCAGAACCGCGGTGGAAAGGGAATCACCGGCGCCAAGACCGACGAAGAAGACCCGATCGAACACCTGTTCGTTTCGAGCACCCATTCCTATCTGCTCTTCTTCACCAATCTCGGCAAAGTCTACTGGCAGAAGGTCTACGACCTGCCGCAGCAGGGCCGCACCGCCAAAGGCCGCGCGCTCGTCAACCTGCTCTCCCTGTCCGAAGGAGAATCAGTCCAGGACTGCATCGACGTCCGCGAGTTTGACGACGAACGCTGCCTCCTCATGGCGACGCAGAACGGCTTCGTCAAGAAGACCGAACTCACCGCCTACGGCCGGCCCAAGCGGGGGGGAATCATCGCCATCAAGCTGGAAGAGGGGGACCGGCTGATCGACGTCGTCAAGGTCCGCCCCGGCGACGACGTCGTCCTCAGTACGACCGGCGGCATGTCCATTCGCTTCTCCGAAGCCGACGCCCGCGCGATGGGACGCAGTTCACGAGGCGTGAAGGGCATCTCGCTGGCCGACGACGATCATCTCGTCGGAATGGTCGTCGCCGTCCCCGACACCTCGCTGCTCACGGTCTGTGAAAACGGCTACGGCAAGCGGACCCCCTTCGGCGCGGGCGATCTCGAAGACGAAGAACCGGACGTCGATTCCGCCGACTCGGACTCCAACGGCGATGATCAAAACGACGAGGCCGCCGCGCGGAGCAACATGCGCTATCGCCGGCAGAAACGCGGCGGCAAAGGACTCCGCGACATCAAGACCACAGAGCGCAACGGCAAGGTCATCGGAATCCTCGCCGTGCAGGATGAAGACCACGTGCTCATGGTCTCCCACGGCGGCAAGATCCAGAGGATTCGCGCCGCAGACGTCAGCCTCATCGGTCGCAACACCCAGGGCGTCCGCGTGATGTCGCTCGGCGAAGACGACGCCGTCGCCAAGATCGCCCGCATCCCCGCCGAAACCATGAACTGACGACCATGATCCGCTACGCCATCATCGGCGCCGGCGCCGTTTCAGACTACCACCACGTCCCCGGCCTCCGCCTCGACCCCCGCGCAGAACTGGTCGCCGTCTGCGATCCCAACGAATCGCTGCTCGACCAGCGCGGGCGTGATTGGGACGTCTCGAAAGTCACAACCGACTTCAATGCGATCGCCTCCGACCCAGACGTCGACGCCGTCGTCATCGCCACTCCCAACTTCACGCACAAGCCGATCGCTCTGGCCTGCATCGAGGCCGGCAAGCACGTCATGTGCGAAAAGCCGCTCGGCCTCAGCTACGAAGAAGCGGCCGAAATGGCCCGCGCGGCAGAGACCGCCGGCGTCAAACACATGACCGCCTTCACCTACCGGTTCGCTCCCTCCATGCGCTGCTTGCGCAGGCTGGTCCATACCGGAGCGCTCGGGACCGTTCGCCACTTCCGCAGTCAGCGGTTCCTCGATCTGCCCGAAACAAGCTGGGGCTGGCGGCAATACAAGAAGCTGGCCGGAGCGGGCGACCTCTACGACATGACGATCCACCGGATCGATTTCGCCATGGACCTGCTCGGGCCGGTTCAGTCGGTCTGCGGCGCCGTCGCCACCTTCTGCCCCCGCGACGAAACGAAGCAGGGCGAACCCTGCGATCCGTCCGACGTCGACGACTGGTCCGCCCTCATCGGACGTTTCACCTCAGGCGCGGTCGGCGTCTGGGAGGGCAGCACCGTGATGAAGGGTCACCACAACAACGGCTTCGGCTGGGAATGGGCCGAGGTCAACGGTTCCGAAGGCAGTGCCGTCTACCGCCTCACCGAACCGAACACAATCCTGTTCGGCAAACCGGGCGAATCACTCCAAACCGTCCCCGTCCCGGACGACTGCCTGGTCATCGAAGGCAGCCCGCGCGACCCGTCGCAAGGCGTCCCCAGCACCGTGTTCCGCTACGACCTGGTGTACGAACTCACCTCCGCCATCATCGAAGATCGCCCCGCCATACCCGGCTTCGACCACGGCGCCGCTGCCCAGGCCGTCGCCGACGCCGTCCTCAAATCCAACGAAACCGGCCAATGGGTCGACGTCAACGTCAACACGTAGTGCGTCATTTCACAAGTGCAGGCAGGGGTCGACGCGCTGTTTATAGCGCTTTGCAAGTCAGTGTTGGCGATCTGTCTCGCGGATTCTCGTTCTCGACAGTCCAAACACCGCTCGACGCGGACACATGGTAGAGCAATTTGCTCTAGCCGCGACCCGCAGGGGAGCGCTCCAGTTCGAACTGCGCCCGCTCACTCCGCGGCGTACCGCTCACAAACCGCGTGATACAGACTCCCCGGCGTCTGCACGAACGGCAACTCGTACCACTGCTCGCTGTAGAAATGCCACGCGTCGCGCGCGTAGGTCGTGCAGTTGTTGCGATACCCCCCGTGCCCGAACCCGTCCCCGTCTCCGCGAAAGATCACCGGATCGGTCACTTGCACGTTCAGCAGGCGGAAGTTCCCCTCCGCCACCTCCTCTTCATGCCGCAGATCAACGTCCCACTGCACCCCCGACACCTTGACCGGGGGATGCAACCAGCGGAACGAACGCGGATCGCGGACGCCCCCCGCCCCCTTCTTGTAACTCCCCAGCGTGTGCACCTCGCCGGTCGCTTCGTTCTCGAAACGGATCCAGGCATGCGACGTCTTGATGCACAGGCTCACCGTCCACTCCCCGGAAAGCCGCTCCGGCAATTCCGCCGGCCCGACCGGCGAGCGCGGCAGCGAGAGCGAAGCGCCGCTCGCCCCGGAATCGACGAGACGTGCAACCGCAGGTTCCTGCGCAAAAACTGCCGGCGCAGGCGGAGCCAACGCTCCCCCCAGAACGACGTACAGTCCGATTCCGCCGCGCAAACTCATGTCACGTCCCCCTCCCTCATCGAAATCGTCCGCACAACCCTCACCGCTTGACCTCACCTGGCGCAGGCGGAGCCATCTCGACCGGGGGAACCCGCATAACCGGACCTCCCGACCCGCGCAAGCCGCATTTTCGGCTCCTTCCCATAAGGGAGCACGCGCCGCACATCCGATTCAGCCCGTAGGGGCCGCACAAGAGCGCCTTTCATTGAACTGTAGCGGTTCTGGCGGCGTAAAATGCCGCACCCAAAGACAAAAACGGGACCAAAGGCCGCCACGATGAAGTGCCACTGGCACTAAGGATGCGCCCGTTTGCACGTCAACCGCTCAAGCGGCGACAGGCGCGGCAATCCGGCGGCGGCTGCACCGCGCGGGCCGATGCCGCGGAACAATCAAATACCCGAGGGGAGGAAACGGATGTCCACCCGGCTCATTCTGCTGACCACCGTCATCACCGCCGCCGTCACACAGAGTGGCGCAGCCCAAGACCCGTACGTGACGGTCCAGCCGGGCCTGTATCAGTTGCAGGATCCCAACATCCTCCGCGGCTCGTCCACGTTCCACTGGAACCCCGGGCTCCGCGTCTCGTCCCAATACGTCTCCACGCAGAGCGGATTCTTCGATCGCGTCAACGACCACGGCGTCCGCGTCGGAATCCACGCCTATCTCCCGCTCTGGAACAGCCAGACCGGAACCGACGGCCTCTCCCTGCCCTTCATCACCGACTATTGCTGCGCCCGAGGCTCGAGCTGGCTCGTCGCCGACGGTTCGAGCTGGTGGGCCGACGTCGTCGAGATCGGGTTCGTCTGCGGATACAGCCACACCGACTACAACCCCAGAGACAACGTCCAGCTCAATGTCCCGGGCGGCAATAACTACGTCATCCGCGACATGAACACCAATCTGTTTGAAGCCGGACTGGAAACCCGCATCATTCGCCCCTTCCCCTTCGACTCGATCAATCTCGCCTGGTACGGCGACGCGGGCGTCCTGTTCCTCCTCGGTCAGGCGACCGGCGACTTCGCGGTCCAGGCGTTCGATCCCACCAGACATCAGGTTCTCGTCAGCGGCAACCCCCGCGGCGCCAGCGACGAAACCATGTACGGCGGCCGCGTCCGCCTCGGCACGGGACTGCGGGGATCATGGTGGTCCGCCGGACTGGTCTTCAACATCGACCGCTTCCGCACCGACGTCGGCACCCCCGGCGACTCCTCCCCCAGCACCACCTTCTCCACCGGAGCCGAAGTCGAATTCCGCCTGCGATAACCAAAGCCCGTGGGCTGCGTCCCACCGACACCAACGCCTCCCTCTTTGTCGATCTCTCGTCCCTGCTACAATCGTCCGCACCGCTCGCGGAACGAATGACGAGAACAACACGGAGGGAACCGCATGCCCCACAACCACCCGGAATCGGCTGAACGCCCGCGCGACTTCATCCGCGAAATCGTCGCCGCCGACGTCGCCGCGGGCCTCCACGGCGGCCGCGTCCACACCCGCTTTCCCCCCGAGCCCAACGGCTATCTCCACATCGGGCACGCCAAGTCCATCTGCCTCAACTTCGGCATCGCCCGCGAATTCGGCGGCAAGTGCAACCTCCGCTTCGACGACACCAACCCCGCCACCGAAGAAACCGAATACGTCGATGCCATCCAGGACGACATCCGCTGGCTCGGCTTCGAATGGGACGAACTCCACTTCGCCTCCGACTACTTCGATCAGCTCTACGAATGGGCCTGCGTCCTGATCAACAAGGGACTCGCCTACGTCGACAGCCAGACGCTCGAAGAAATCCGCAGTCAGCGCGGCACGCTCACCGAGCCCGGCCGCGAGAGCCCCCATCGCAATCGCTCGCCCGGGGAGAACCTCGACCTCTTCCAGCGGATGAAGGCCGGCGAATTCCCCGACGGCGCCCACGTGCTTCGCGCCAAGATCGACATGGCCTCGGCCCACCTCATTATGCGCGACCCGGTCATGTACCGCATCCGCCACGCGCCCCATCACCGCACGGGGGACAAGTGGTGCATCTACCCGATGTACGACTTCACCCACGGCCAGAGCGACGCCATCGAAAAGGTCACACACTCCATCTGCACGCTCGAGTTCGAAAACCATCACCCGCTCTACGACTGGTTTATCGAAAACCTCGAAATCTTCCCCTCACAGCAGTACGAGTTCGCCCGGCTCAATCTCACCTACACCGTCATGAGCAAACGCAAACTGCTCGAACTTGTCCGCGAGAACCGCGTCACCGGCTGGGACGACCCCCGCATGCCGACCCTCTGCGGTCTCCGCCGCCGCGGCTACACCCCCGAAGCGATCCGCAATCTCTGCGCTCAGGTCGGAGTCACCAAGTTCAACAGTCTCACCGACATGGTCGTCCTCGAAAATGCGCTCCGGAACGACCTCAACAAACGCGCCGAGCGGCGGATGGCCGTCCTCCGCCCCCTCAAGGTCGTCATCACCAACTACCCCGACGGCGAAACCGAACAACTCGAAGCCATCAACAACCCCGAAGACGAATCCGCCGGCAAGCGCAGCGTCCCCTTCTCCAAGGTCCTCTACATCGAGCGGGACGACTTCATGGAAGACCCGCCGAAAAAGTTCTTCCGCCTCGGCCCCGGCCGCGAAGTCCGCCTGCGTTACGCCTACTTCATCACCTGCCAGGAAGCGATCAAGGACGACTCCGGCGAGATCGTCGAACTCCACTGCACCTACGACCCCGCCACCCGCGGCGGCGACGCCCCCGACGGCCGCAAAGTCAAAGGCACCCTCCACTGGGTCAGCGCCGAACATGCTCTTGATGCCGAAGTCCGCCTCTACGACCACCTGCTCAAAGTCGAAAGCCTCGGCGACGTCGGCGAAGACGAGGACTGGAAAGACGCACTCAACCCCAACTCCCTCGAAACCCTCACCGGCTGCAAACTCGAACCTTCACTCGCCGATGTCCAGCCCGGAACCTCCATCCAGTTCGAACGCCTCGGTTACTTCACCCCCGACTCTGTTGATCACACTGCCGACAAGCCGGTTTTCAACCGCAGCGTCACCCTCAAAGACGCTTGGGCCAAAATCCAGAAGAAGCAG
>ERZ869936.1840-NODE-1840-length-13842-cov-6.437441_pt1 | contig 13842 bp, 23 predicted proteins | sample MGYA00520876_ERZ869936 | MGnify/ENA primary metagenome ERZ869936 (study PRJEB32218, sample SAMN09650985) | biofilter metagenome | isolation source: enrty point of leading RO module | place: Saudi Arabia: Thuwal, RO plant located on Red Sea | collected 2016-02-17 ...
AAAAAACTTGACAGATTCACGAATCGTGCTATATTAATTAAGTAATCAAGAGACACAAGGAGTAATGATTATGAACAACGAAGAACTTATTAATGATTTCATTGACGCTTTTCAACAGCCGTTGATTGAGTTTCTAGCAACTCGTGACGCAGAAGAAATCAAAATCATTCAAGAGAAAATCACTGAGCGTTTTGATAATGGCAAGTATGACTTGCTTTACGATATCAATATGATTGCTGATGATATGAACTTTGTAGAGGAGACAGCGTAATGAAAACTTGTATGACAGATGTAAACTATCTTATCCACGCTACTATTGGTGCTATCAATATCCATATGGATGACAAATATATTGCTTTGAGAGAAGGTAATGAACTTCAAGAGGCAATGGACAATCTTACAGAAATCCACAAATTGTTGTTGGATTATGTTGTAGAGGAGACAGCGTAATGGAACAGTTTCAGAAACTAGTTAATGATGGTGCGATTAACGTGCTATGCGAACAATCTTGTATTGATGCTTTGAACAATAATCAATATGAAGATTTCCAAGACTTTTTAGACGAAGCAGTTTTTGAATGTTGGATTGAAGATTATCCACAGTAAAAACTTGACAATATCATGAATTGTGCTATACTAATATAGTAATCAGAAAAAAGAAAGGAAATGATTATGAGTTTTACAGTATGTGTAATAGAAGACCATCCAACTATTGAAGGTCTTATGTGTGCGTCAGAAGAACATTACTTTGAGTATGAAGAATACCCAAAAGCACTCGCACACTTTAAGTTTCTTGTAAATTCAAATCAGTTCGATTGGGTTGAGTTGAAAGATGAAGATGCTGAACTGAATGAACATGATGGTCTTTCACTTTGTTGGCAGAGATAAAAAACTTGACAATACCACGAATCGTGGTATTGTTATTAAGTAATCAGAAGAAAGAGAGAATCAAATGTCAAAAAGAATCACTGAACAAGAACGTGAAGAAATTCTGTTCTACTATGAAAACTCAGACTATTCAGCACAAGAGATTGCTGATATGTACAATCGTTCACGCAACTCAGTAATTGGGCTTGCTAATCGTCACGATGTAGAATTTTGGAGTAGTGAAAATGACAACTAGAAAAACTAAAATGACTGTTGAAGAAATGATTGAACATCTAAATGCAGTTGCTTATATCAACACTGGTCTTGTAATGCTTACTAACGTGTTAAAAGAACAGGGGTATGATGTAGAGTTAATGACACCTATCATGAAAGCCGCTGACAGTTATGTAAATCATATCGGGCATCTAAGTGATAATGAACATCTAAGACGCTGTTCACAAGCAGGGTATGTAGAATAAAAAACTTGACAATATAGCGAATCATGCTATATTAATTAAGTAATCAGAAAAAAGAAAGGTAATGATTATGAAATCAGTTGTTAACGAAATGCCAATTCAATCGCCAACTCTTGACCGCTTGTGGAAGCGTGAAGCAAATCTTTCAGCAATCCAGAACGGTGATTATACTGTATCAGCACGTAAAATGCGGCGTATCGAAAAAGCACTAGCACGTAAGTCTAAAAATAAAAAATCTTACACTGTGACAAACGCATAAAAAAACTTGACACTATACACGAATCAGTGTATAGTGTAACTATGATGATAAATGAGTTCATCACAATTCAGACATAACACAGGAGTTAAACATGTCTATTAAAATTACTAAAGTAAAAAACAACATCACGCTTCTTGGTGCTTACTATGAAGCAAATCGTACAGACGGTGGCGGTTTCGCTGTTGTTCGTCAAACACCAACGTTTGATAATTCACTGACAAAATACTACAACAGTGTAGTAGATGCTGCTAAAGAATCTATGAAATACTTCAAGTCAAAATCAGAGTGGTCTACAACTCTTAATGACGCAATCAAATCATACAATCGTGTTGCGTTTGGTGCTGATGTTCGTGATGATTCTGGCGGTCAGTTGAATGAAAAATCAATCGAAAAATGTCACCTTGTAGAAACACTTCTGCTAGTCGGTATCGCTAAGAACTTCATCAAAGATGATGAATACAACGGCTTCTTGACTACTCAACACATCAACAAGCAAGAGAACATTCCATTCAACGTTCTAGCACACTAGCATAAAAAACTTGACACTATACACGAATCAGTGTATAGTGTAACTATGATGATAAATGAGTTCATCACAACTTTGTCAAAACACAGGAGTATATGATTATGACACTACGAAAGTTAGAAGAAGCAAACGAAATGTTAAAAACAATGTATGACGATGTAGAGTTCGTCAAAGAATACAAACTAGTATACGATATCTCAGACGAGACATTTGAGATTGACTTTGACGCTAAGAGCAACGATGATGCTCGTAAATTCGCAGACGAGTATTTCTACGAAAACTTGTCTGATGAAGAAAACAAAAACTTGTCGTCTGTTGATATCTTCGATATTACAGATAACGTCTACAAAGCAATCTAGATAACAGAGTTTCGATTACCTTCTCTGTTATCAAAAGAGAAAGAGTCGCTTTCCTCCTAGCGACTCTTTTTTTTATTTCTTTTTTTTGTCTTTTTTCTTTTTGTATGGTTTACCACGATTTTCCATTATTTCTTTTTCCTTTTTGGTTTAACTCTTTCGCCACGTGCTACAATCATATTTGCCCAAGCGTTAGGGTAAGGAATGCCACGTGCCTTTGAAATACGCTTTGCTCTTGCTTTTTGCTTTTTAGTCAGTTTTGCCATTGCGTAATACTCCTGATAATATTATTGATAAGATACCTGCACCGATACCTGTGACTACTGCTTCTGTGTAATGCTCACCGAAATGAGTAGGATGAACAACAAAGTCTGCGATTGTAGTCATCACGCCTGTCATCCATGCAAGCAACCACTTGTTGTCTAACTTTTGCACGTATGATGTTAGAACAACAAGTAGCCCTGCAATTAGACCTGTCTTAGCGGCTATGAGAGCGTGATTAATTGTAAAAACCGCTAAGTTCCCTTGAACCATACATAATGCACATGCTGTCCATGCTTCTGAAAATTTACGTAAGAACAAGTCTAGTTTTTCTTTCATAGTTACTCCACTGGTATAAAAAAGTGTCTACAACGTTCACCACCACGAACAACGAATGGGTCACCTGCTCTTTTGCCTGACCACGATTCGCTTGCCCATAGTCGTCTAATCTCTTCTTCTGTAAATGTCTTGCCAACATTTCTAACGCAGAAGTCACGTGAATTTGCAATGATTGTTCCCGAATACTTGAAACGTTTTAGTCCTGCTTGCTTGGCACGATGCAGTGTAAACACTCCATCAAAGTCCATCACCATGTCATGTGCTTCTGCTGACACGGTTTGAAACATACCGCCTCCCACCGATACGTTTTGAAACTTGTTTCGTAGTTGTCTCATTAAATCGTTTATTTCGTCTTTTGCGCTTGATTCTGCTGCTCTCAATCGTCTTATCTTGTTCTGTAATCTTGTTGTCTCCACATCGTCTACTGTAATAAAAAATCCCGAAATTGCGTGTCTCACATTCTGTGCAGTTGTTGCTAGTGCATAACCACCTAGTGCGCCAACAACAATTTCTGTGTTGACGTTTTCACGTGCTGTGTTTACACGTTCATTTAATCTAGTGAATGCTTGTGCTTTTAATTCGCTTGCGACACGATTATCAGTTGGTGTTGGATTGCCACCAGTGTTAACAATCGTGTCACGTGCGATTGCATCTAGTTCTGGCATAAACTCTAGAATTGAGTTTGTGATGATGTTCTGAAAATCCCTGTCAATCTCAAGACGTAACTCCAACAGTTCGTCAACTGTTTTTGTTGCCAGTATTCTCTTTGCAATTTTGTTCTCTAGGACTTTACTAGATGATTCTAACATCTCGTCAAAACCATCCATAATGTCATCAAGAATCTGTTTGTGTATCTGTTCCGACATCTAAGTTTGCTCCGAATTCTGGTGCTTGTGAACCGTTCTCAATCTCTTGGATGATTGCATCCATCTTTTCTTCATCTTCAACAACAAGACGTGCAATCTGTTTTGAAATCTCTGTCTTGAACTGTGATGAACTAACTGGTGCTGCACTTGCTTTCAACAAGAAGTCCAGTTCTGTGTATGTGTCAGTCATGTCAAAGTTATCTGGATAATCGATAACACCATCAAAGTGTGCTGACATATCATAGAAGTGAACAAAGTGATGGAACAGTTGTTCTTCACAGATTTCTAGGTTATCTGCAATCTGTGCTAGTTTCACGTTTAGTAGTTCACGTTCAATCTTTAGTGATACACCACTTGCTGTTGCACGTGATGTTGAACGCATACTTGATAGATTACCCATACGGTCAATCATGCCAATCTTTTTGTCGATTGATTCTAGAATCGAACCGATTGACTGTGAACTAGGTTGTAGCATGTATGGTTTCAATTGTGGGTCAATGTCTGTGTCTTCAATCGTGATAACTGAACCTGCACCACCCATCATGTCTACACCTTCTGTTGCAACCATAGTTGGATGATTTGAAAGTCTGATAACTTGTTCTAGTTCTGACAGTTCGTTGTAGATTGACTTCTGAATATCTGCAATGTCTGCAATCTGTGAGATACCGATACCACGTTCATGTGAACGTTGACCGTACAGGAATACCGCAGGAATGTGCATCATTGTGTTGTCATACTGTTCAATCAGTTTGTGGATTTCACTTTCTGTTTCAACTTCGTAAACACTTACTCGGTCATTTTCCCAAACACGATAGATTTCTTTTTCCGCATCTTCGTATTCTTTAATCTTTAGATAGTTAACATCATAGCGTCCGTTTGCTTGACGTTCCCATGACCAATCAACGATGTTCTCTGGTGTGATTACAACTAGGTAAGGTCTGATACCTTGTGCTAATTCTTCTGCTAGTGTTGTCGCTTCACTTGCAGGTTTGTCTAGCATCAACAGCACATGACCATAGACATTTGCAAGTGTAGTTGCTTCACGCATTACAGCATTGAATGAACGACCTTCAAGGTCTGCATCTTTTAGAAACAATTCTAGTGCAGGATTATTTGCAAGAGAACCGAACTCTCGTTGTGGAGTTTCACGCCATACAAAACTTGTGTATGTGTCTACCACTGAACGACAATGATTGTCTAGCGGAGTGTTCATCAAACGTTTACCATATTCGTTGTAACCGTCATCTTCCTCTGCCATGTACTTGCGTAGGTATTGTCCTTGTTGATAGTCCTGACCACCATAATAACTATCGTAATAGTATTTCCAACGATAGATATTCTTTTTATATAATTCGTGTTTATTTACGATATCATCATAATCCATTGTGCTGTTCCTTACATATGTGTAAATCTTCTTGGTTTTTCTGTTGCTCTTACAGGTTTCTTGATTGGTGCTATATGTGCAACAAGATAACCTAACGCATCGTTCTGGTGGTCAAATCCACCTTCTTTGTCTGGTACGTTTGTTCCAGATTTATAAATTTGACGCTCCAAACAACGAATCGAGTTAAGACATTTTGGGTCAATCGAAAATCTTACTGTTCCGTCTGCTGATTCCAATAATGTATTTACCGCATTGATTCTGTCTCTTACTGCGTCATGTTTCCTCTTCGCTTCTACATTGAAATACTGTTGTAGAATTGTTATATCTGTTTTACCGTTTGCACTAGTCTTTCTTTGATTTCCCGCAGGGTCAGGATAACAAATAACTTGGTGCGGATTGTAACGGTTCATAATCTCTTGACATAGTTCTTCTGTGTTTGAACCGTACATTGAAATCTCATCAAACTGGTGTAACACACCGTCAACTATTTGACAAATGCTTGCACTCATTGGGTCAATGTTAAAGTCGATACCAATGTGAATTGGCGCACCTTCTGTGAACTTGCGTTTTGCTACGTGTTTCTTACGGTCAAAGTTATAGTAAATCTGACCAGTAAAGTTAACGAAACTTGCTTGATACTCTTGCTCAAACTGTCGTTTATCCATGTCTGCTTTTGCACGTTCAATCTCTTCTGGTGGAATATTGCCACCACTTAAACTATCGAATTGAAAACTTTCCCAATCTTTATCTTCACTCTGTCCTAAATCGTAAAGGTCTTTAAAATGATTAAATCCTTTTGGTGTTCCACAAAATAGTGCATGTCCAAGTGGTTTCTGTGCTGAAAGAGTAGGTCTAATAACAACTTCCCAAGCATCACGTTTCATATCAGCAAATTCATCAAGCACGACAAAATCTACGCCCGAACCACGCAGTGTATCAAAACGGTCAGCACCCTTCAACGATATCTTACTACCGTTGATTAAACGAATCCATAGTTCGTTTTGGTTTACCTTTTCTGCCCATCCTAGTTCAGTCATTTTAGTTTGTAAATCTTCCCATACAATGTTTTTTGCCTGTTGATATGTTGGTGCAACATACCAAATATTCTTACTTGGATAACGTGCAAAACGTGCTAATTCTCTTATAGCAAAATACGTCTTGCCTGTTCTTCGCCCTGCTACGAAAACACGAAATCGTGCGTCACTACTAGCAACGGCTTTTTGCGCTGTATTCAATGGCAACTTATTCGTCACTCCACGGTAGGATTTTAGCATCATCTGTGTTCACTGGTGAATCACTTTGATTTAACATATTCTTACCAAGCCAAATCAACATAGGTGCAGAACCTTGCATTGCGACTTCAATTTGTTTACGTCTTAATCGCATTTTTCCCTCTGCTTTCCCTTTGTCGATAATACCCGCAAAATTGCGTTTAAGTGTATCTTCTGACACACCGATAATATCTACCATTTCTTTCATCGTGCAATGAATCGTTGCTAGTTTGTATAGCAATTCTTCATCAATTTCAATTTTAGGTCTACCGACCTTCTTTTCGTCTGCCATTGACTCTCTCCCATTTTACCGTTGGTTACGTTAATAGTCCTGCTACTACAGTGCCTAATGTGGACATAATGATTACGATTAGTATACCCCATAATCTTGTGTCCATTTTATCCACCTTTTTGTGGATGTTATTCATATCTTTTTCAATGTGAGCAATGTGATTATTTTCTAGTCTATCAAGTGTGTTCTTGATAACTGCTATCTCTACTCTAACGTCATCGTCTTGCTCTGCCATTTTAATCACCTTTGCTGTTTTATTCATTATGTTGAACTAATGTTTCCACCTAGTGAAACTACCTTCCAGTTGCTTCCATCATATACACCGATACATGCATCACCTTGATTACCATCTGTGATATAAGCGATACCGCCTGTATCTACTACACCTAGACCTGCTAGATAGTTTGCTGTTGAGGTGTTTAGATTTGTTAGTGTTAGACCGTTACTAGTAACTAGTTTACCTGTTGATGTAATGGTATCTGTATTAGCGTTACCTAGTGTTGCATTTCCGTCAACAGTTAGAGTTCCGTCTACTTGTAGATTACCATCCATGTTAACATCACCGTCAAAGTCTGCGGTTGTTTTAACATGCAGTGAATAGTCTACTACTAGGTCATCTTCGATGATTAAGTCACCACCAGTTTTTATTGTGCCATTACCATCTGGGTGAAGGGTTAACGTTGAACCTTGTATTGCCAAACTTGTAGTTGTAGAGTTTGCATCGTCTGGGGTTGTTTCAATCTCTACTTTTGTGCCACGATTTGCAGTTGTTTGTGCTTGTGTAGTTTCTGCTTTGATTCTAAAGTTTGCACTTGCAGGTAGAGTTCCATCACTTTGGTTTGCCGCTAGTGCTTGTAGCATGAATAGTCGTTTGCCACTTGATACAGCCGCAGGTGATGCAAATGTGCCGCCTATGATTTCTGAGCCGAATGTTGGATTTAAGAAGCCACTTGCGAAAGGTTTGTTTGCTCCACCTTCATATTCTTTAAGTGTGATACTTGCCCAACGGTTTTCATCTGCTACGATTTTAACAGTTGAGATATCATATGTTCCTGCTAGTTGACTATCACCAATCTCTACACTATTGTTGTTACTGCCTTCAACTGTAAAGTCACCAGTGATATCTAGTGCGCTTGCACCTTCGATTGCTGAGATTGCTCTTGCATCTGTGTGGAATAAGTTTGTTGTTCCCTCTACGAAGTCATCTGTATCTACATTTGATGCCGCAAAGCCTGAACCAGTGTTTACCAATAGTTTACCTGCACCATGTGTGCCTGATACGTCACTTAAATCAAAAACACTTTCACCAGTAATACCTGTTAGATAACTTTGTAGGTCACTGATTTGTGATTCTGTGATTGATAGAGCCGCTTGATGTGCTGTTACATCACCCTCTGTTACTGTGTAATCTGTGATATAACCACTGTCGTTTGTGAATGTTGACACGTTTGTTGGTTGTGTGTATGAGATAACACCTGTTGTGCTATTGTATGATAGTGAACCTGATGCTGAGATTGCACCTCTTGCACGTGCTGTTGTGTGATATTGGTTTGTTGTACCTTCACTTAAATCATCTGTGTCTTTTGCTGTAAATGCTGTGTTGAAACGTGCTTGTGTATAGTAAAGATTTGATGTTCCTTCACTTAAATCATCTGTGTCTTTTGTTGCTAAACGTGTATCCCAATCTGTGTTGAAATCTGCTGCATCGTATTTTAGTGCAATGTTTGTTGCGTTTGTGCTGATAAGACCATTTAAGGTGTTGTATACATCTGCATCGTCATTGATTGCCGCTGCAATCTCGTTTAGTGTGTCTAGTGCCGCAGGTGCGCCATCAATTAGTGCATCAATCTTTAACTGCGCACGTGCATCTGCTCTTGCATCTGTGTAATAAAGATTTGTTCCTTCACTTACATCTGATGTTGTTAGCGCACGTGTTTCATACCCTGAACCGTCACCGATGAATACTTCACCACTTGATAAGTTTGGAATATCGTTTGTTCTACCTGCACCCATAACAAACAACATACCGTTTTGTGCATGTGAACGAATAACTTTAGCAATCTTTTGAACTGCATCTGCGCTTGATGTAGGTCTTGTTGCTGTTAGTGTTCCTGTGTTAGATACATACAGTTCATCACCTACTGAGAATGCGCTTGTGTCGAAACCACGTAGAACACCGTATGTTACGATATCACCTTTGTTGTTATTGTTGATATCTTCTGCTGCGATACCAAACGCTGGCATTTTTGCGCTTGTGTTTGCGTCTGCTTTGCCTACTTCTGTTGTGTTACCTGAATGACCTTTGATGTAAACAGGGTCACCTTTTGAAAGTGCAGAACCTTCTGTGTTCTTTGCTTTAAACTCAATAGCACCAAATAGTTCACCTTCAATATCTAAACGTTCACCAACATGCTTGATTTCTGTGCCTGTGATGTGTGCCGCTTGTGTAAGTGTGCCTACATAGTAATCAGCAACGTTAGCAAAAAGATGCCCTGTTCCGTTTGTTCTGATTTCTAAGTTTTGGTCTGTTGCTGTTTGGTCAATCAATGTTGCTGATAGTTCTAGGTCACCAACATGTGTATCTGGTGCTTCTAGTGTTCCACGAACTGCAACTGTGCCTGTTGAACCAACTGTTCCTAGTTGAATGTCATCAATGTTTACAGTAAAGTTTTGATTTGATGCGTTTGCTTGTGGTTGAATGATAACATCAGCACCACTAGAAATATGCAGATTTTCACCTGCATCTGTTGTAATATCAATGTTTCCGTCACCGTCACCACCAATAATCTTTTGACCTTCGATGTATAGTGAACCACGTGAAAGATACAGTGAACGCCATTTTGATGTTGTTGAACCCAAGTCGTATGCATCATCTGTGTCTGGAACTAATGAGTTTTTGATTGAGATATCACCAGTGCCACTCACAGTTTCGATTGTGTCAATGCGTAGATTGTCTGCCCATACATTGTCGTAGTTTCTTGCTGAACTACCAAGACTACGTGTACCTGATGTGTCTGGATAAATGTCTGCGTTGTGTTCGCCTTGCAGATATGCTCTTGTTCTTGTGTTTACACGGTCATCTGTGTAATATAAATTTGTTGTGCCTTCAGCGAGATTATCTGTTGTGTTGTTTGATAAGTCATCCTCAGTAGCGGAGATAGTAATAGTGTTACCATCATCGCTGAAGGTCACATTGCTACCCGCACTCACAGATTTAAGTGTCGTGATAGCACCTACGGTTGACGCAATCAAAGAACTACCTGTGCCTCCTGAGATAGTCTGAACGTCTGCCGCAGAGTTTGAAATTTCTACTGTTACTTTTTCTGTTGTATCTTGAACCTTCACAGTGTAGTTGTCATCTGCAACCGTAACTGTGTAAGTTGTGTCTGAAACTACTACTTTTGTCATTATCTGGTTACCTCTGGTGTTGTATCTGCGATTCCCTCAAGTAAACGTACTACATTACCGTTTGCCTTTACCCACTCAATATCATAGTAAAATTTACCATTGCCCATTGATGCGGTGTCTGTTGCTGAAATGCTCCATGATACAATACCATTAGCACCATCTGTGACTGTTAGTGTGAATGTTGCTTCTGTTGTTGTAGATGAATGATGTTTTCTGACTTGTCCACGAAAAGAATCGTTTGAAATGTCGATTGCAACATCTGAGTCATCTGTGATTGTAAGAGTTTTAGCAAAAGTTGCCCCTTGCTGAATAGTAATATCGTGAACTGCCATTGTGTTCTCCAGAGATTTTGTTATAACATATGTATTTATGCTGTCGGTTTTATTGATAAAAAACTTGACAGATTTACGAATCATGCTATATTAATTAAGTAATCAAGAGAAAGAGAGAAACAAATGTCTACAGTAAATCTAATTCACGCTATTGCAACTTGCGAAGACCCAGAACTTAAAGCAAAGTTAATCGCAGAGTTTGAAGCCGCAAGCAAACTAGCGTTCGAACAGCATCAAAAAGATTGGGAAGAAATCAAAAAGAAAACAAAAAAACTTGACAAATAAGCGAATCATGCTATATTAATTAAGTAATCAAGAGAAAGAGAGAAACAAATGAACTTGACATTCCCAGTAACTATTCTAGTTGACCAAATCAGCACTAACGAAAAATTCACTGTTGATTGCGCAACACATTCAGAAATCGAACGTGTTTTCAAAGTCGCAGAGAAAAACAACGATTGTAGCATCGTTGCTATGATTGATGCTGATGATAATCATTTCAGCGTCAATAAAAAGTAAAAAAACTTGACAGAATAGCGAATCGTGCTATATTAATTAAGTAATCAGAAAAAAGAAAGGCAATGATTATGAATAAGACACAAGCAAAAATGCTAGATTCATTCACTTACCCAACAGCAGGTTTTCCTGCGTTCAAAAATGACCGCAAAGCAAAGAAAAACTACTTGCGCAGAGTCATCAACAAAATCAATCGTATTACACGTGACGAAAAGTTCGACAAATCCTCACAAGAATTGATTGAGTCTGCTTTCTGGAGCGGCGTAATGTTAGCAGGAATGTCTAAACAAGAATTGTCAGTCTACGACATAGAAGCAATGATTTCAGAGAGCATTGTAACATGTATCGAGCAATCTCATCACTTAAATCTTTACTCAGGTGATGCAGAAAGCAAGCGTATGTTTGACGACATCAAAACAAACAACAATCTCAAACAGTTTGTTCGTGGAAAGTTGTCACAACAAATCGAAGATTTGCTTTCGCTTCAAGTAGACGAAGTTTACTCAAAAACTTTTTGGAATCGTGAACAATACACTTGTTCAATGTGTCAGACAACTGTCGAGTCTAGTCACTCACACAATCCAGAGCCTGTAAACGAAGGTCGTTGTTGCGAAGATTGCAATGAATCAGTTGTGTGTGACAGAACACAATCATGCCTGCAAGCAATGCAACAACAGAAAGAAAGTGCTTGATAAAAACTTGACAATAAAAAAAGAGCAGAGAAATCTGCTCTTTTTTACTGGTATAGACGAGAAACGTGAACGCTCATCGTTCACGTTTTTATTTATAAGATTACTGTCTCTACAGAATCTTGATAATCGTCTTTTCCATAATATTTTCTAACGATTGTTGTTCGTTTGATACGTCCATTTGGTAGACGTTTGTAGAGTACGTGTTCTTGACGTTCTACGTTTTCTTTCTTCTCAAAATATTTGTCGAATTCCCAATTATCCACTGAATGCTCTCCAAATTAATGCAATATCGATTACGATGATGTTCCAGAAAATCAGTGCTAAAACTGAATTTCTTAGTTTGTGATACCGTTCTGTTGTTTCGTTTAATTTCATTAGTCTACCCACTTGTATAGTCGTCTGTATAAAATTGCTGCACAATGATTATGATTGATTTTGTATTCTCTTGCTAGTTCTGCGATTCTTCCCCAACTACTGTCTTCTTTGTATTTGCGTCTAAGTTCTTTTACATCGTCAATTGAGAATTTTGATTTCTTTCGCATTTCTTTGATTCTGCGATGTTGAATTGCTGATGAAGAATCGATGAAAATATGTTCTGGATTTACACACATTGGATTACCGCATGTTCTGGTAACACGTGTTCCATTGTATTTTGTTGGACGTTCACCGTATTTTAATTCTGCAATAACTGAATGTACTGTGCGCATCTGTTTTTTGTAACGCATCATTGCGTAACCTTGTTTATGTGCGCCACCTTTCCATTCCATGCATCCGTCTTCTTGTGGTCTGGTGTATTCTTGTATTGTTTCTAAATTCCAATCTGGAAATATTTTTGGTCGCATGTTGCTCTCCTTTTCTATATCTTTATTTATTTTACAATAAAAGGGGTTGACAGTCAAGCGTAAATTTGGTATAAATATATATGTTAGATGAAACAAGGGGATGTTGAATCTAACGTACTTTCTAAATATGGCAGCATATTTAACTCCTTATGTTTTGACATGTAGCCCCGATACTCTAGAGTATCGGGGTTCTTTTTTAGGGGCGTTTATGGTTCGGAGCATGTTTTAGGATTCATTAACATAATCGAAACATCAAAGCCCTGCATATCTAGACGCTGTGCGCAGTTTCCAGATATGTTAAAAAAGTTAAAATTCTTGCTTGACAAGTGTTGAGTATTTTGTTATATTAGTAAATAGAAGGTCAGGGATTTCTATCGATGCGACTTTTGCCCTGACCTTCTAAATCGTTTATTTTCTTCATGTACACTTGCCCTGATATGCCCACCATGTCAGGGCATTTTTTTATTGACAATGATAAATCTTTTTGATATACTTGTTCTAGTATTCAAAAATCACCGATTTATAACTACTAGTAACTACTAGTTAACTATAGTAACTACAGACTACATGTATAACTAAGTGATACGGATATCTAATGAATACTACATGACATGACAACACGTGTGCTACGCACACCTCTCTTTGAGAGGACACGTAAACAATAAGGACAACGAATATGACTAGAAAAACAATTAACGATGCTATTGGTTCATACGAACTGAAAACTACACTAAAACCGATTGAAGAAGAAAATGCATCAGTGATTTACCTAAACGTTTTCGATAACGGTGAAATAGAGAACTCTGCACGTTGGAAAGTAAATCTAACTTTCGAAATGAAAGACGGAACTCGTAAAGAATACGTTGCATCAATCTTAAATCACTTCGAACCTGCAAGATGGTTTGACTCAGCAAAAATCGCAGATGAATGGAAAAAGAAATCTTTCTATCGTGACATTCTCGTTACAAAAAATCAAATGAAGCACGAAGAAAAAAAAAAAAAAAAAAAGTTCTCAGCAGGTTTCTTTCACGAAAGCATCAAAGGCACTCGCAACAAAAAACCGAATATGCCGCAAGCAATTGCATACATGTTCAAACAAAAAGATGAAAATCCAGTTGTCGGTTTCCGATTCTTTGATTACGCTGTACATACAGAT
>ERZ869936.1841-NODE-1841-length-13823-cov-4.901656_pt1 | contig 13823 bp, 6 predicted proteins | sample MGYA00520876_ERZ869936 | MGnify/ENA primary metagenome ERZ869936 (study PRJEB32218, sample SAMN09650985) | biofilter metagenome | isolation source: enrty point of leading RO module | place: Saudi Arabia: Thuwal, RO plant located on Red Sea | collected 2016-02-17 ...
CTCCCTCTTCTCCGAGCCGTCCGCCGATGCCTCTTTCCCCCCCACGCTGTACCACTACGCCGACTGCGACGGACAGCCCGACCGCCTACCGACGGGTATGGACACGGATGGCGACGGTCTCGACGACGCCTTCGACGTCGACAACGGCGGGACGCCTGCCGTCGCGGGTGACACGGACGGTGACGGCACGGCAGACTACCGTGACCCCGACGATGACGGTGACGGCATCGACACCGCGGACGAGGACACCAATGGAAACGGTGACCCCACGGATGATGACGCCGACGGTGACGGTGTCCCCGACTACATCGACAGCCAGGACACCGATGGCGATGGCGTGCCCGACAGCGTCGATGCCGATGACGACGGCGACGGCATTCTGGACACCGTCGAGGGTACGGGCGACTCCGACGGCGACGGCATCCCCGACAGCCAGGACCTCGACTCCGACGGCGACGGTATTCCCGACAATGTGGAGGCCCAGTCCACCGACGACTTCGTGGCCCCGACGGGCACCGACACCGACGGCGACGGCATCGATGATGCCTACGATCCCGACGATGGAGGGACCCCACTGACGCCGGTGAACACCGATGCCGACAGTGGTGACACCGTCCCGGACTATGTCGACGACGACTCGGATGGCGACGGCGTACCGGACGCTACGGAAGGTCACGACGCGGATGCCGACGGCCAGCCGGACGTGGCGCCCACGGGCAACGACGCCGACGGCGACGGGATCGACGACGCTTACGACCCGGAGTCGGGAGGAACGCCGGCGGTGATCCCCGATCTCGACAGCGACGGGACTCCCGACTTCCGAGACACCGACGACGACGGCGACGGCGACGACACCGCCGCCGAGGATGCGGACGGTGACGGCGATCCCACCAACGACGACGGAGACGGAGACGGAACGCCGGACTATCTCGACCTCCCGGACGTCGACCTGACGGTCAGAAAGGAGGCCGTGGGCGACTTCCAGGCCGGCGAGACGGGCACCTTCCGTATTCTGGTGAGCAACATCGGAACCGGACCGGGCTCCGCTACCGTCACGGTGGTTGATACCCTTCCCGCTGGCCACACCTTCGAAGCGTCGCCGAGCACCGAGTGGTCGGTGACGGCCGACGGGCAGGTGGTGACCGCCACGCATCCGGATCCCATCGAGGCGGGGGACAGCCTGGCCCTCACGTTGGACGTAGCCATCGCGCCCGATCTTGGGGGCGAGGTCGTGAACACGGCGTCGGTGTCGACACCCGGCGACCCGTCCTCGAACAACAACAACAGCGGCACCAGCGCGGCGGTCTCCATTTTCTCGCCCAGCCAGATGATGCTGGCGAAGCGGTCGACCCGGTTCGAGGCCGAGATTGGCGACATGGTGGGATACACCCTCCAACTCGCCAACGTGGGGGAGGGGCGCCTCAACGACGTCACCATCGTCGATGAGCTGCCGGCGGGCTTCACCTATCTCGAGGGCTCGGCGTCCATCGACCAGCTCGAGGCGGACGATCCGTCGGGCGCGCCGGGGCCGGTGCTGACGTTCGACATCGGCGAACTGGGGCCAGGCGAGACCGTGACGGTTGCGTACTCACTCCGTGTAGGCGTCGGGGCCCAGCTCGGAGACGGCGTCAACCGCGCCTTCGCACGCAGCCTCACCACCGGAAGCGTGTCGACCCAGGCCGCCGCCGAGGTGCGCGTGCGCTCCGGCGTCTTCAGCGACGAGGCCTACCTGGCCGGTACGGTCTTCGCCACGCGGGACACCGTGCTGGCCCAGGTAGAGGGCGATCTCGGTATCCCCGGGGTGCGGGTCTACTTGCAGGACGGTACGTCGGCCATCACCGACGCGGAGGGCAGGTATAGCTTCTTCGGGCTTCGGCCGCGGCTGTACGTCGTTCGCGTGGATGAGTCGACGCTGCCGGATGGTGCGCGACTCAGCCCCATTACGAACCGTCACAGCGACGACGGTCGGACGTTGGCCGTGGAGTTGCTTCGAGGGGAGCTCCATCGGGGCGATTTCGCCGAGACGTCGGGAAGCATGGCGGTCTGGCGGGACATCGAGTCGCGGCGGGGTGACGACGGTCCGGCGCGTCCGATGTTCGGTGACGGGACGCCAGGGGTGTTCGACGCCACCGACGGAACCGCGGTGACCCGATACTCGATCGACGACGAGACGGATCTGACGTCGAGGGTCTCCGGTCTTCCCCTGTCGCCTGAGGAGTCGACGTATCGATGGCTCGGCGGTGAGCCGGAGGTAGGGGCGACCGGCCGGGGCGCGAGAGGGGGTGTCGCGGAGGTTGGCGCGGCCGGCCGCGACGGGCTCCAGCTCGGGCTGGTAGGCGCCGCGGTCCCTGCCGACGGCCAGACGGTTGTACCGGTTCGAGTCCGGTCGAGAGGGCAGGTCGGCGATTTGGTGACATTGGAGAGCACCGTGGGGCAGTGGGTCACGCCGGACGCGGATCCGGTGGCTCCGGGGCATCAGGTCCGGGTGCGCGGGGCTCAGGCCGAGGCGTCGCTGAGATCGCCGGTGGGCGCCGGAACGGCCCACGTCCGGGTGAGTCGCGTGGTCGACGTGGACGGCGTCGAGGTCACCCAGTCGCAGGAGGGGACGATCGACTTCGTGGCCCGCGACCACCCGCTCCTGGTGACGGGCCTCGTCGAGGGCCGGATTGACTTCCGTTCTCTTGCCCGGGGCGAGTTGTCCACGGGCTCGAGCCGGGACCGGTTCGACGACGCGCTACAGGATCTCGCCGTGGGCGACGCCGAGGACGAATGGACGGCGGGCGTTCGTGCGGCGGCCTTCGCCACCGGCAATCTCGGCGACGACACGCGCCTCACGGTTCGCTTCGATACCGAGGAGAATCCCACGGGTCGCTTTTTCAACGACATCCGGCCCGACGAACTGTACACCGTGTACGGTGACGCCTCGTCGCGGATCTTCGAGGCCCAGTCCAAGGGTCGGATCTACGGCCTCGTGGAGCGGGGTAACGGCTTCCTGCAGTATGGTGATTTCACCACGGTGGGCATCGGTGGCAACGCCAGCGTCCTAGGCCGGTACTCGCGCACGCTGAATGGTGGTCTGGTCCATTACGAAAGTGATCGGGGCGTGCTCGACGCATTCGTGAGCCACGACCGGTTCCGGCAGATGGTGGACGAAGTTCCGGCGTTGGGCATCTCGGGTCCGTACTCCCTGTCGCGGGCCGACGCGCTTCTCAACAGTGAGCGCGTCGAGATCGTCACCCGGGACCGGAATCAGACGGGGGTGATCCTTTCGGTGGAGCCGATGCAGCGTTTCACCGACTACACCATCGAGCCCTTCACCGGACGGCTGGTCTTCCGCCGGCCCATCTCGTCGGTGGATGCGGACCTGAATCCTGTCTCCATCCGAGTCACCTACGAGCTCGAGCAGGGTGGTGACTCGTTCGTCACCTATGGTGCGGCCGGTCGAATCGACGCCGTGGAGCGGGTCACCATCGGCGGGTCGCTCATTCGTGACGACAACCCGCTTGGCGCCTACGGTGTCTCGAGTGCCAACGCGGCCATCGACCTCGGGGGCAACACGCGCCTCACCGCCGAGGTGGCGGTATCGGACAGCGCTGACGACAAGAACGGCGTGGCGTATCGATTCGAATTGAAGCACGCCAGCCGTCGCGTCGAGGCGCGCGGCTTCATGCAGGACACGGAGCGTTCCTTCCTCAACCCGTCGGCGGGTATCGGTATTGGTCGCCGGGAGATCGGCGTCGCGGCGCGGGGCATCCTCGACGACAAGACACAGCTCTACGCCGAGGGACTCCGCACGGAGAGCCGCCTCACATCGGGATACATCCAGGGTGCGACTTTCGGGGTCGAGCGGGAGGTCGTGGACGGACTCTCCCTGGAAGCGGGCTACCGAATGGCCGACCAACAGGGCGCCGCGCCGGTAGGTGGCAGCATGACGGCCCCGGTCGACGTCGATGCTGTGCGCTTCAAGGCGACCGGACGCATCCGAGAGGACGCCTCGGCGTTCGCCGAGTACGAGCAGGACATCGGAAACGTGGCGATGAAGCGACTCGAGGTGGGGGGCGATCTCAGGCTGTTCGATCGGGCCCGGTTGGATGCCCGACACGAGCTTCTGTCTTCGTTCGCGGGGCCGTACGCCCTCAACGGCCAGGATCGCCAGAACCAAACGGTCTTCGGCGTTTCCGCAGACTATCTCGCCGGGTCGACGGTCTACTCGGAGTACCGCGCCCGCGACGCCTTCAGTGGGCGGCAGGCCCATGCCGCCATCGGACTCCAGAACCGGTGGATGGTGGGTGAGGGCGTCGGTCTCGGAGCCAACGTGGAGCGCGTCACGGCCCTCACCGAATCCACGACCATCCGCGAGTCCTTCTCCCTGAGCGGCTCGGTGGAGTACACCGGCAGCCCGCTATGGAAGGGAACCGTGCGGACCGAGTACCGAGCCGCGCAGGATCAGGATCAGTTGTTCGGAACCGCAGGATTCGCGAGGAAGCTGAGCCGCGAGTGGGCGCTTATCGCCCAGTCGGCTTGGAGCCATGTCTTCGACGGCGCGACCTACGCCCGGACTCGCTCAGGCGTAGCGTACCGAAGCACCGGGACGAACCGCTGGAACGTGCTGGCTCGCTACGAGCACAAGCTCGACAACGGAGGGATGGTACCGGGTGCGGCGACATCCGTAGGTGAGCGCAACCGCACGGCACATATCCTCTCCGCCCACTCCAGCGTAACCCCCGACCACGCCTGGGTGGTGGCCCTCCAGGCCGCATCGAAGTTCTCCAACGAAGAGATGAACGGGGTCAGCCTGGATGAGAGCGCACACTTGCTCTCGACCCGGGTCACCCATGACATCACGCGTGGGTGGGATGTCGGCGTCATGGGCCGAACCCTATTCAGCGGGGACTTCGACGAGCGTCAGTACGGTGTCGGTGGCGAGCTCGGCCGTCGTATACGGGACCACTTCCGGGCGGCGGTTGGCTACAACTTCTTCGGCTTCCGCGACGAGGATCTCACGGAGAACATGCCGACGGACCACGGCTTCTTCCTCGACATCGGGCTGGCCTTCGACGAGTCCTTGTTCGGGCTCGGCGACGGAGATGGGCGGTAGGAGGGCTACGTCCCCAGCACCGTCCACGCCTCGCTTCGCCGAGCGTACCGGTCCGCGGAGGCGAGGTCGCCCGTCTGGGCGGCCGCCACCGCTACGGAGAGGTACGCCCAGGCGTAGTAGTGGGGGATGCTCACCGTGTGATCCGGCCAGTGACTCCACGCGTCGGGGATCCCCGTGTGGTGCACGAAGGTGCGGTCCAGGAGCGTCCGCGTCCGCTCGACGTCGACCCAGTCTCCCGTCACCGGGCTGTAGCGGGACTCGGCCAGGCGGAGCAGTGAGTGCGCGCTCGACGGGGTTGTGACGCCTGCCGCCGGCTCGCTCGCCGCTTCCGGCTCGCCTGTCGCCACCTCCGGCTCACCGGTCCCCTCCGCCATCAGCGGCCGCGGTGACAGCTTGAACGCCAGGCCCTGACGCACGAGTTGGGCACTCAGGCCCAGGTCCGCCGCGGCCCCGGCGTTGGACGAGAAGTAGATGGGACGCTCGTCCAGGGACTCGTTGATGAGGGCCAGGGCGTACTGCATCCACGGCGTCACGATCTGGCCCTCGCGCAGTGTGGCGGTGACGGCTCCGAGTTGGACGGACTGGGCCCGCTCCATGCGGACCACGGTCTGCCCGATGCGATCGATGAGCTCGTCGTCGATGGGCAGGACAGAAACCGTGGGGATGGTGATGGGCGCGTCGAGGAGGAGGGGGACCTTGCCCCCCGCGTCGGCGGGGTCGTCCACGTAGACGCTGTCGGTATTGTCGGCCGTGTAGTCCCGCTGACAGGTGATGGTCGTCGGGTCGTCGTCGGGCGATACGCCTGGACCGCACGGTCGTGAGATGTCCCGGATCTGGCGGGCGTACCACGTGGTGTCGAAGTACTCCGTCACGATGACGGTGACGTCCTTGCGGATGCCCTCCACCTCCTGGAGGTACCAGAGGGGAAAGGTGTCGTTGTCCCCGTTGGTGAAGAGGACGCCGTACGGCTCGACGCTCATGAGGAGGTTGTGGGCCCAGTCCCGGGCGGCCCAGTCGTCGGCGCGGCTCGCCCACCCCCAGTTGGCCACCAGAGGTACCGCGGCCAGGAGGAGGACGGGCAGCGCACGCCGGAGCGAGGCTTGGAACGTGTCGGCGACCTCACGCCACATGCACGCCACCCCCATTCCGGCCCAGAGGCCCCACACCGAGAACGAGGCGATGAAGAAGTAGTCGCGCTCCCGAACCTCGTGGAAGGAGCGATCGGCGAACGGGGCCGGTAGCGAGTATCCGTACTTGAAGTTGAGGTAGTAGACGAGGCCGACGGACAGCGTGCCGAAGAGGGCGGCGAAGTACCAGAACGTCGGTCGATCGTGCTTGAAATGGGCCGTGAGTCCCCACACGCCCAATCCCACGAAGAGCATCGTCAGCGGGAGACGTGCTCGCGGGAATACGGGGTTCTCGCCGCCCAGACCCCGGGCCCATTGCCAGTCGAAGTACTGGAGGTAGTTGACCATCTGGGACGCCACCGGCGACTGCCGGGGGCCCGTGAAGCCCGGCCCCGGCATCCCCTCCACCTTGTACTGGCTTCGGTTGATGGCGTCGCTCAGGGGCTGACACCCGGTGGCGCCGTACGTGGCCACCGACGCCAGCGCACCGGTGAAGGCCTCGCACTCGGGAGCGCCCTCGTTCATCACCGGTCCCAGCTCGGCACGCAGGGGAAGGAACAGGTGGATGGACAGGCCCAGGAGCGCCGCCACCAGCACCGGTGGATACAGTCGCCACGCCGCGAGGAGGCCGGGGCGGGCCCGAAGGACGAAGAGCGCCAGCGCCGGTGCCGCGAGGAAGGCCATGAGATGGTTGCCGACGCTCAACGCCAGGATGAAGGCCATGAGCACGAGGATCTTCGCGCCCCCACCGCGCTCGGCCTGCCCGCGCCACACGATGGCCAGCCACGTGAGCAGCGCGATGGTGAGGAGCGAGACGGTGTAGACCTTTTCGTTGACGTTGGACTGGTTCCAGACGCTGAAGGCCGTGGCGCTCACCAGCACCGCCGTGCCCGCGCCGGCGAGCCGGAAGAGGCGGTCGGTGGAGAAGGAGCGCAGGACGTGATGGATGACCAGGAACCAGAGCCCGTGGGCCGCGGCGCTCATGAAGGCGCTGAGGAGGTTGATCCGCACCGCCACAGAAAGGCCGGTGGGCTCGAGCAGGAGCGCCCACGCCTTGGCCAGCACCACGAAGAGCGGGTTGCCCGGCGGGTGGGGGATCCCCATGACGTGGGCCGAGGCGATGTACTCGCTGGCGTCCCAGAACGCCGTGGTAGGTGCGAGCGTTGCCACGTAGAGGAGGAAGACGAGACCTCCGGCCAGCGAGGCCCACCCGTACGGCGGGGCGTCGACGTCGGAGGCAACCGGCGGGGAGGGGGCGGGGGAGGAGCGGCGGGGTGACGTCACGGGCGTGGTCTCGTTCGACGAGGGAGTCCGCCGCCGGAGCTTCGGCGAGGCAGGTTCGACGTTTCGGACGATACGCCAGCGGACTCGTGGAGCGCCAGCGACGGGCGGCGGCCCACCGCACCCCTGGGCGCCGGTCACGGGTGCCTTTGCCCTCCACGAGGGCGCGAACCGACGTTGTGGCGCCGAAAGCCCCCGTCTACGTTGCGGCCGCACGGGGTCGGCTGCCGGCTCGTGTGGACGGCTCGCGACCGAAGGAGTGTCAGGGATGTGCGAATACGAACGGTTGATGGAGTGGCGTCGCAGGCTAGGCGCCGTCGCCATCGCGGTGGTGGTGGGAGCGTGCCAATCCGGAACCGAATCCTCGCCTGAGATCACGAGCGTGGAGTCCGACTCCGCGGGCATCACCATCGTCGCTATCGCGGTCGGTCCGTCCCTGGGTCTGGCGTCGGTCCTGACCTCCCCGCCCTCGGGGGGCCTCGACGGGACGCTCGAGCCCTACCTCACGAACATCGGCGAAACCGAGTGGCTCTCGGACGGGCGCATCGTCGTGGAGGACAACCTTCAGGATGCGCTCTACCTCTTCGACGCCCAGGGCGGCCTGCTGCGGACGCTGGGTGACAAGGGCGACGGACCGGGGCAGTTCCAGAACATCACCGAGATGACGGTGTTGGCCGGCGACAGCATCTTCGTCTACGACCGGAGCCACGACCGGCTGTCAGTCCTCCACCCCGACGACGGCTTCGTCCGATCGGTGCAGTTCGGGGGCGCCCTCGGTGGCCGGCCCCCGTTGGACGTCTTCGCCATCGCGCCCGATCGGGTCGTCGTCCAGGTCAGCGTCTACGACCGGTCCGCGACGGGGGCGCTGCCGCGTCGGCTGGATTACGAGACCCACCTCTATCTCACCGATGGAGAGGGTGAACTCCTCGAGGGTCCTCTCACCTTTCCGGGCGGGTTCTCCGTCGACTTCGACCGGGGCAACGTCGGAGCGCCGTACTCGAACCGGTCCGTGGTGGCGGTGGCTCCAGGGCGTCTGGTCCACGGGGGTGCGCTACATCACGACCTGACCATCCGCGACGAGAACTTCGCACCCCAACGGAGGGTCCGGTGGGCGGGGTGGGCGGGCCCCATCCCCCAGGAGGAGCTGGACGAGATGGTGGCCGGCTTCGACTCGGCCGAGTCGGAGCTTCCGCCGGCTCTCGTCTCGTCGCTGCGGGAAGCCCTCTATTCGCCGAGCCTCCAGCCCGACCTCAGACCGGCACTTTCGTGGCGAAGCTACGTGGATCCCGGCGGCCGCATCTGGCTCGCCCGGTTCGAGCCGGGGCCGTCCAACGATCGGCCCACCGAGTGGCACATCCTCGCCGACGACGGGTGGCCCCTTGCCCGCATGCGCGTCCCCGACGGCACCACCATCGCAGCGGTGGCCGAGTCGGCCGTGCTCCTCTCCGTCCAGGACAGCATGGATGTGCCGTCCCTGCACCTCCTCGACATCATCCGCTGACGACGGGGTCCTGCCGGCCACGAGGACCGGCAGGACCTGACCGTCTCCGGCCTGACGCCCGGGTAGCGTCAGAGCCGCGCTTTCGTCAGCGCTCCACCAGGCCGGTGAGCGCGATCCGGAACTCCGAGCCGTCCTCGTTCCACGTCACTCCGTACCCGGTGGGGTAGGCCCCGGGCACCGTGTAGCGCGCGGCGAGGGGCACCGGCGCCGAGAAGTTGGTCTTCGAGTCGAGGAGCTTCTTGGTGATCATCGGCTCGGCGAAGATGATCCGCCCGTCCCAGCTTCCGTAGATGAAGGTGTGGGTGAAGGGCTCGCCGTTGAGCTCGGGCGACGACGGGTGCACCCAGTGCACGCCCATGCGCGGGAAGGCCAGGGGCTCGGGCATGATGTAGCCCGCCGGCACGAAGTCGGCCTCGGGGAGGCGCTCGGCCTTCGCCTGGTAGGCGGCGTCGGTGGGATCGATGGAGTGCCGCCACTCCTTGGTCACCGTGTAGAAGTGGAAGTCCATGTGCTCGACGTCGTAGATGCCCGGAGGCTCGTGACCACCCGGATTCCAGTTCACGAGGATGTGTTGGAACGGCGTCGGGTTGTTCGAAGGCAGGTCGAGCACCGTCTCGAACGTCACGCTGCCGTGGACCATGACCCCGGACGCGTGGTCGGCGGGCGGCATTCCGTGAAGAGCCGCTTCCGGCACGATGACGCCGATCTCGGTCGGCCGACCGTTCTCCACGGAGACGTAGCTCCGCATGGTGCCGTGTCCGAAGGCCACGGGCTCCCCGAGGAGGGTCGTGGTGGTGACCTCACTGGCGCCGGTGGGCGAGCAGGCAGCAAGGGCCAGAGCGAGCAGCACCCAGCCGCGGCGCCGCCCAAGATTCATATGTGTGTTCATGATGGTACTGAGTCGTAGTGTCCAGCGGTGCCCGTCACATTCGTGCACCGATCGGGAGGAAACTCGCCGGGGGCGATTACACGGCGATTACGAACTCAGCCCGGGGCAACGGAGGGCGTCGAAGACGGCACGGGTCTCCACTTCCGGAGCGGCTCCCAACTCCTCGTCCAGGAGGCGCGCGAAGGCCTCGTAGACACGCAGGGCCTCGATCCGGCGCCCTCGACTCGCCTCGCAGAGCATGAGGGCCCGGCACGCCGCGTCGTCCAGGTGGTCTCGGCCCAGCAGCGTGCGCCACGTGTCGGCGGCCTCCGCCATCCGTCCCTCCGCCTCCAGGAGCTGGGCCCGGGTCCGGATCAGCTCCCCGTGGAGCCGTCGGAGGCGTTCCCTGACCTCCAGGTGCCAGTCGCCTGCCGACGAGCCCTGTAGGAACTCACCGTCATAGAGGCCCAGGAGGTGGTCGACGGTGTCGAGGTTCGGCGCCACGCCCTGCTGGGCTGTGCCGAGAAGGGCCTGCGCCCCGTGCTGAAACCGATGGGCGTCGAAGTCGACGACCACCGTCGAAGCCACGCGGTAGCGGTCGCGGTCCGAGGCCACCCAGTCGTCCCGACCCAGCGCCCGCCGCAGGCGATGGAGCATGACGTGGAAGCTGTTCTTCACCTTCAGGCTGCTGGCGTCGGGCCAGAAGGCGAGCCCGACCTCGTCGCGGGTGACGCCCGTTGGGCGGCACAGGAGCAGGAGTAGCAGCTCAGCCGGCTTGCTCGCCGCAAAGGCCGGCGACACCGGCGGCGCACCTCGGAGCTCGAAGCGCAGGGGCCCGAGGGCCCGGACCACGAGGTCGGGAACCGGATCGAGGGTGCTCGACCCTCCACGGATCGGCTCTACGAGCGGTGGGGACATCCGATCAGCCGAGGCGGGGCGCGACGGAGGGCTGTCCAGCGGCCGCTGGCAGTCGCGTCGTGGCGGCCATGATCGGCCGCAGCCCTCAAGATATTCGCGGCCGTTTCGGCAGGAAAGATCCATGGCGTTGGGAGCGCCGTTCGAGATCCTGGCATTTCCCTCCGGAATGGGTACACCTTCGAACAGAGCGAAAAACATCTGTTTCCAAGCGACGACCCATCGGGGAGGTTCGTTGTGAGAGCACGTACAATCACCGGCTCGGCACTTCTGTGTCTGGCATTGGCCGCATGCGGCAGCGAAAACACGCTGTTCGTGACACCGGAAATCGAGACCTATCTGGCTCGAGTCACCGTCGACGGCATCCGCGCCGACTACTTCGAGGGCACTGCGCCCCCGCCGGGGAGCGGACCCACCGCCAACATGCCGACGTCCAGCCGGGTGATCACCGGCGGGAGCCTCCAGCTCGACATGACCGCATCGGGCGACTTCTCCACGGTCGTGGTCAGGGTGGACGGCGTGGAGGGCTACTTCATGGCCAACGTGCCGTCGAGTCGGGCTGACGCCCGCCTGGTGGTGACCCTGGCGGGACTGGTCCCGCAGCTCCAGTTCGACTACTTCGTCGCCGTCGCCAACGCCGGAGGCGAGTTCGGGCCGTACGCCCGGCTCACCCTGGACGCCATCGCGGTGGCCGGTGGGGACATCCAGGTGAGCGCGACGTGGGACACCGAGGACGACGGCGATCTCCACGTGATAGACCCGGACGGCAACGAGATCTACTTTGGCAACCGGAGCGCGGCGGGCGGCCAGCTCGATCTGGATGCGAACGCCGCCTGTTCGACCTCCGAGATCTGGCAGGAGAACATCGGCTGGGCGAAGGGTGCCGCCGCTCGCGGTACCTACACCGTGCGACTCGAATACTGGTCTTCATGCGACGTCCCGGAAACCAACTACGTAGTGACGGTGAGCTTGCGCCCTGGAACCCCGGTCATCCCGGGGACGCCGGGCGCGGAGGTCACGACCTTCACGGGGACGTTCAACGGCGACGGCACCGGAGGCGGCGCCGGCTCCGGACGCTTCATCACGCGCTTCACGTTCTGAGGGCCGAGGGGGGCCGCGCCGCCGGCGCGGTCCTCCTCTGTCTGGCCCTCGTCGGTTTGCCTGCGCCCGCCGCGGCGCAGTTCCCCGAACTCCCCACGTTCCAGGACCTGGGGCTGGAGTACATCTCCGCGTCGGGGTTCTTCCAGCTCCTCCTGTCGGGCCGACTCGACATCGAGGGCTCCCACATCTCCAACGAATGGGTGCCCTCGCCGCTGTCGTCCGAGGAGTGCGACGCCTGCCACGTGGACCTCGCCCGGGAGATGCAGCATGGCGACGGGACGCTCCGCACCCATCGGCTCAGGGTCTTCGCCGACATCTTTCTCGGCGACCACATCTACTCCCTCATCGAGCTGCGGAACGACAACGGCCTCGAGAATCTCCGGGCGCCCCAGCGCACACGCGTGGAGCAGGCCTTCGTCCGGGTGGTGACCGAGTCGGGAAACGGGGGCGTGCAGCTGGGTCGGTTCGCCAGCCCCTTCGGCTCGTACGCGCTACGCCACCTCAGCCCGGTGGATCCGTTCCTGAGTCCGCCGTTGGCGTACGACTACCGCACCGTCATGAATCGGTGGCGACATCCCATCGACGGGGACGATTTCATGCGGTGGAAGGACGCCGTCACGGAGATCGACCTGCCCGGGGCGCCTCAGGTGTGGGACGTCCCCTACCAGTGGGGGGGGATGGTCTTTGGTCGTGTGGGTCCGGTAGACCTGCGCGGCGCGGTCATGAACAGTGCCCCTTCGAGCAACCCGCGGCAGTGGCGCTTCGATACCCGACGTCTCGAGCGGCCCTCGGTGGTGGCGGGGGCGCGGTGGAAGGTCTCGGCGTCCCTCGAGGTAGGGGCGTCGTACAATCGGGGCCCCTGGCTCGCCGAGCCCCAGTCCCAGGTGGATGCGTCCCCGCCGGGTCAGCCCACCGGCGCCCCGCCCGACGACTTCCAGGACTTCGATCAGGAGCTCATCTCCGCCGACGTGTCCTTCGCCCGAGGGCCGGCCATGATCCGCGCGGAGGTCATCCGGGACCGCTGGCAGGTGCCCAACGTCGTGGGCACGCCGGCGGGCATCAGTGGCAGCCTCGAAGCGCAGAGCGACGTGGTGGCAGGTCTGTTCGTGGCGGTGAGGGGCGGATTCATCGACTTCCGCCCCTTCGAGGTGGGTGGCGTGGCGGAGGATTGGGACTACGACGTCCGACGGTACGAGGGCGCCGTCGGGTACCGCCTGAGCCGCAATGTGGGGCTGCTCCTCTCCGGCTACCGGCAGCTCCAGTCCGTCGCGCCCGACGGGGACACAGACTTCGTGGGGCTTCGACTCTGGTGGGAGTTCTGAGGCCCCTCAGCCCGCAGGAGCGCCCGCGTCCTCGAAGGCCTCCACCGAGTAGATCAGCGACCCCTCGCTGAACCCCTTCAGATCCCGGCGGCCCACGCACGACGCCACCAACCCGTCGGTGGCCTGCTCGTGGGTCAGCTCGCTGATGAGGATCTCGCCGGGCTTCGCCTGGTCCGTCAAACGGGCGGCCAGGTTCACGGTCTCGCCGAGCACGGTGTAGTTCAGTCGATCGGTGGAGCCCATGTTGCCGGCTACCGCCACTCCGCTGGCGATGCCGATGCCCACGGACAGCGGCGGGTCGCCTCTGCGCGAGCGCTCCGCGTTCATCTCCGCCACACCCTCACGCATGAGGAGCGCCGCCCGGACCGCCCGGCAGGCGTGGTCCTCCTGAGCCACGGGTGCTCCGAACACGGCCATGATCTCGTCGCCGATGAACTTGTCGACGACGCCGCCCTCGGCGTCCACGGCGCGGCTGAGCTTGTCCATGCACTCGTTGAGGAATCCGATGACTTCCTGAGGCTCCATGCCCTGCGTCAAGGGCGTGAAGCCGCGGATGTCGGCGAAGAGGACGGTCATCTCGCGGTTCTCTCCGCCGAGCTCCACCGTGCCC